>NFYZ01005716.1_pt1 | contig 14067 bp, 9 predicted proteins | sample 1092561 | NCBI WGS metagenome assembly NFYZ01 (sample SAMN03609887, study PRJNA323583) | gut metagenome | isolation source: feces | host: Rattus norvegicus | place: Malaysia | collected 2013 | reverse complement strand
TGTTCTTCCAATAGAGGATTCTATGGAAGGCATTTTTGATTCTATTAAAAATGCTGCTTTAATACATAAAAGTGGTGGAGGAACTGGATTTAGCTTTTCTAAACTTAGGCCTAAGGGTTCTACAGTTAAATCTACTGGGGGTGTGGCTTCTGGTCCTATAAGTTTCTTGAAGGTATTTAATTCAGCAACAGAAGCTGTTAAACAAGGTGGTACTCGAAGGGGAGCAAATATGGGTATTTTAAGAGTTGACCATCCAGATATTATGGAATTTATAGAAAGTAAAAGAGATTTAACTGAGATTACTAATTTTAATTTAAGTGTAGGTTTAACAGAAGAATTTATGGCTGCAGTAGAAAAAGGACAGGATTATGAGCTTATAGATCCTCATACTAAAAAAGTGGAAGGGAAATTAAATGCCAAAAAAGTATTCCAACACATTGTAGAAATGGCTTGGAACTCTGGAGAACCAGGAATTGTATTTTTAGATAGAATAAATAAGGATAATCCAACTCCTGAATTAGGAGAAATAGAAAGTACTAACCCATGTGGGGAACAGCCACTTTTACCTTTTGAATCCTGTAACTTAGGATCCATTAATGTAGCTAAAATGATAAAAGAAACTCCTAGTGGTTATGAAGTAGATTATAATAGATTAGGAGAAGTTGTTGATACATCGATCCATTTTCTAGACAATGTAATAGATATGAATAAATATCCCTTAAAAGAAATAGAAGAAATGTCTAAAAAAACTAGGAAAATAGGCTTAGGTGTTATGGGCTTTGCAGATTTGTTATTTTATTTAGGAATTCCTTATAATTCAGAAGAGGCTGTAGATTTTGCTGATGAATTAATGGGTTTTATAGATAAAAGGTCAAAAGAAAAATCTATGAAATTAGCAGAAAAAAGAGGAGTATTTCCTGCTTATGATAGAAGTAATTATAAGAAAAAAAGTATGAAAATGAGAAATGCTACTACTACGACTATTGCACCTACAGGTACAATAAGTATTATAGCAGGGGCTAGTAGTGGTGTAGAACCATTATTTGCAATTTCTTTTGTAAGAAATGTAATGGATGATGATAAACTTCTTGAAGTTCATCCTTATTTTGAAAAGATAGCCAAAGAAAAAAACTTTTATTCTGAAGAATTAATGGCAAGAATAGCAGAAAAAGGTTCTATTGTAGATATTGAAGAAATACCTGAAGATATAAAAAGGGTATTTGTTACTGCCCATGATATATCTCCATTTTGGCATATAAAGATGCAGGCAGCTTTTCAAAAACATGTAGATAATGCAGTATCTAAAACTGTAAACTTTAAAAATGAGGCCACAAAAGAAGAAGTAGAGGAAGTATATATGCTAGCCTATAAATTAGCTTGTAAAGGTATAACTATATATAGAGATGGTAGTCGAGATAATCAAGTACTAAGTACTGGTACTAGTAAAAAATCAAAAGATTCAGAGGAAAACAAAGTTAAGCCTAGAACAAGGCCGGAAATTACTCAAGGAATGACAGAGAAGGTTAGAGTAGGTTGTGGAAATCTATATATTACAGTTAATTATGATGAAAATGGTATTTGTGAGGTCTTTACTAACGTAGGTAGGGCAGGAGGTTGTCCAAGTCAAAGTGAAGCTACTAGTAGATTAATATCTATAGCTTTAAGATCTGGAATGGAAGTAGAAGAAATAATTGGACAATTAAAGGGAATAAGATGTCATTCTACCCTTAGACAGAGAGCTACCAATAAAGATATAAAAGTACTTTCATGTCCAGATGCTATTGGTAAGGCTTTAGAAAAAACTATGAACACCTATGTTGAAGTAGAAAATTCGTCAATTAATGAAATTGCTTATGAAATAGAAGAAGATCAAGAAAAATCAAATGAAAATCTAAACCCTGGAAGTGGTAATAATGAATGTCCTGAATGTGGATATGAATTAGGCCATGAAGGCGGTTGTAATATTTGTATGAATTGTGGTTATTCTAAATGCGGTTAAAAAGGAGTGATTACTATTATAAAATATGAAGGAGACCTATATAGACCTCCTAGTGAGGCACTAAGTTTAATAGTACAAGCTACTATTGGTTGTTCACATAATAAATGTACATTTTGTTCTATGTATAAAAAAGATAATTTTAAAATAAAAGATACAGAAGATATAATAAAGGATTTGAAAATAGGAAGAAAGTATTATCCTAAAGTAAAAAGAATATTTTTAGCAGATGGAGATGCTTTAATTATAAAAACTGAAGAGTTAAAGAAAGTATTAAAGACTATTAAAGAATTATTTCCAGAATGTGAAAGAGTAGGTATATATGGTTCACCAGAGTCTATTTTAGGAAAAACTGTAGAAGAATTAAAAGAACTTAATAACTTAGGATTAGGAATTATTTATTTAGGCGTAGAAACTGGAAGTGACTCTATACTAAAAGAGATAAAAAAGGGAGTTACCTCAGAAGAAATGATAGCTGCTGGTCAGCGAGTTATGGAAACAGATATTGAACTATCTGTAACCCTTATTTCTGGAATAGGTGGAACTAAATATACAAAAGAACATGCAATAGAATCATCAAGAGTTATGAATGAGATAAACCCAGATTATATTGGGCTTTTAACTTTACTTATTGAAGAAGGTACAGAATTATATGATGATATTAAGGAAGAAAGATTTACTTTACTTACACCAAAGGAAGTTTTATTAGAGACAGAAGAGTTTGTAAAAAAATTAGAACTTAATAGCTGTATTTTTAGAAGCAATCATGCTTCTAATTATATTTCTTTAAGAGGCACATTAGGACAAGATAAAGAATTAATTTTAAATCAGATAAAAGAGGGGTTAAGATTAGAAGATTTAGAAGAGAAAGAATTATACAGAAGATTATAGTAAATTTATATCTGACTTATATTAATAGTGCACATTTGGATATATTATATAGTATATAAAAAACTAACTAAATGTGGAGGGAATTAATATGAAAGCAGTAGTTAATAAAGATCTTTGTATAGGTTGTGGGCTATGTCCAAGTATTTGTCCTGAAGTTTTCAGTATGGATGATGACGGATTAGCAGTAGCTATAGATGAAGAGTTAGATGAAAGTGTTATAGATTCAGCAAAAGAAGCTGAAGAATCTTGTCCTGTAGATGCTATTACTGTAGATTAGAAAGAAAAAAATATAAAATGGTCACAATATTTTTAAATAACACTTGTAAAAGAAAAAGAATAATGGTATAATCTTAAAGAACAAAAAAAGAATATTTAATCTTTAAATCAGTCCAGAGAGGCTGGCAAGATTGTAATATTGAACGGAATCACTATGTGTAGTTTTACACAAAAACTTCTTGCTGTCCTGCAAGAAGTTTTTTATTGTAAAACTATTATTGCAATCTAAAAGATTAGCCTTTTAAATCAGTCCAGAGAGGCTGGCAAGATTGTAATATAGAACGGTATTTTTGTGCATTTATGCACAAAAACTTCTTGCTACCTTGCAAGAAGTTTTTTATTGTAAAATATTCTATTGCAATCTAAAAAAATAGCCTTTTAAATCAGTCCAGAGAGGCTGAAAAGGGGAGAAAACTCTCCTTAGGACAATAAAAAATAGGAGGTTTTTTTATGTCTGAGAATGTATATAAAGAAGCAGTAGTTTATGAAAATAAGGGGGCTAGATTAGTTAATAGCTCAAAAAAATAGTACTTGCCTTGCAGCATTTAATTGCAATGTTTGGTGCTACTGTATTAGTACCGATATTGACAGGTTTTGATCCTTCAGTAGCATTATTTTCAGCAGGATTAGGGACATTAATATTTCACTTCTGTACAAAAGGAAAGGTTCCTGTATTTTTAGGATCTTCCTTTGCATTTATACCAGTTATTCTAACAGTAAAAGAGCTATATAATGGAGACCTAGCTTATGCTCAAGGAGGAATGATGGTAGCAGGTTTACTATATGTTGTACTATCTTTTTTAATAAAAAGGATAGGAGTGGAAAAGATTCAAAGATACCTTTCACCACAGGTAGTAGGGCCCATGATTATAGTAATAGGTATGAATTTAATTCCCACTGCAATAGGAATGGCTAAGGAGAATTTTTTGGTAGCAGGTATAACTTTAGCAGTTGCATTGCTAGTTAGTTTTAAGGGGAAAGGATTTTTCAGCCAATTATCAATATTAACTGGAGTTGTAGTAGGATATTTAATATCTTTGAAATTAGGGATTGTTGATACCAGTGTTGTAAAAGCAGCTCCATTTATCTCAATGCCAGCTTTTAGATTACCAAAGTTTGATTTTGGTGCAATAGCTGTTATTGCGCCAGTAGTTTTAGCAGTATTTATGGAGCATATAGGAGATATAACGACTAATGGTCAAGTAGTAGGTAAAAATTTTATAGAAGATCCTGGTTTAAATAGAACTCTTCTAGGTGATGGTCTAGCAACAATGGTTGCGTCTACTATAGGTGGACCTGCAAATACAACTTATGGGGAAAATACTGGAGTATTAGCTATAACTAAAAACTATAATCCAACAATAATAAGATTAGCAGCCGTATTTGCTATAGGATTAGGGTTTATATCAAAAATAGGAACATTTCTAAATACAATACCTACACCAGTTATGGGTGGAATAAGTATTATGATGTTTAGTATGATATCTTTAATAGGTGTAAAAACAATTAAAAATAATAAAGTAGAATTTAATTATAAAAATATAATTATAATGGGAACAATATTATTCTTAGGTTTAGGTAGTGGAGTTATTGAAGGAAAACTTGGCATAACCTTGGGAATTCCTATAACTGAAACTGTTAAAATAACAGGATTAAGTTTTGCAGCTATTGTAGGAGTAATTATGAATGCTGTTCTAAATAGAAATGAATTAGAAGGAAATAAAGAAAGATAAAAATACTATGCTTAAGAACTAGAAATTCCATTAAAGGATATGCTTAATAGTGGTAAAACAAGTGTAGTTGATAAGGTTGTAGATGAAGAAATATACCTTATAGATAAAGTTAGACCATGTCAGAAATTTAGATTAAAAATTAAATAAAAGAGACAAAAAACGGAGAATTTTCTCCGTTTTTTATATTGAAAAGGGAAAAATCTGATATAATAATATATTGATTGATTAAAAAAGGAGTTTTTGCATGGATAAAAAGGTAATTGTAATAGGTGGGGGAGCAGCAGGAATGATGGCTTCTATAGTAGCTAAAAGAAATGGGGCCAATGTAACTCTCTTAGAAAGAAACTCAAGAGTAGGCAAAAAAATATTAGCTACGGGGAATGGAAGATGTAATTATACTAATATGCATGTAGATATAAATAATTATCATGGAAAAAATCCAAAGTTTGTTTATAGTTGTCTTTCTCAAATGAATGTAGAAATGACATTAAACTTCTTTGAGAAACTAGGTATTACTCCAGTAGTAGAAGAAGGAGGAAAAGTATTTCCATTGTCCTTTCAAGCATCGAGTGTATTAGACGTTTTAAGAATGGAAATGGAAGACCTAGGAGTGAAAATAGTATGTGATGCATTTGTAACAGATATATTTAAAAAGAAGGAAAAATTTATTGTTACTTTAAAGGATAAGAAAACCTTTATTGGAGATAAAGTAATTATCTGTACTGGAGGTAAAGCAGCACCTTTTACAGGCTCTGACGGAAATGGATATGAACTTAGTAAAAAACTGAGCCATTCAATTATTGATGTATTTCCTGGTTTAGTGCAACTAAGACTAGAAAAAAGTTATTTAAAACAAATAGCAGGAGTAAAAGTTGTTGGCACGGCTGGTCTTTATAGTAAGGGAAAATTGATAAGAGAGGATAAAGGTGATATACTGTTTACTAATTATGGTATATCAGGACCACCAATACTTCAACTAAGTAGGAAAGCCTTAGAATTATTAAATAAAGATAAGAAACCAATATTGAAAGTTTCATTAATAGATAGGAAGACTAAAGAAGAAGTTGTGGATTATTTAAAATTAAGATTTACATATTTAGAAAAAAGAACAATTGAAACAGGTCTTATAGGATTTATTAATAAAAGATTAATACCTGTAATATTAAAGGAAATTAAAATTGACAGAAGTAAAAGGGTAGCTCAGTTATCCAATAAAGAAATAGATAAATTAGCAAAAATATTAGTAGATTGGAAATTTGAAATAATAGGTAGCCAATCCTATAAAGATGCTCAAGTAACTGCAGGTGGAATAAGTACTAAGGAAATAGATAGTACTACTATGGAATCAAAATTAGTTAAAGGTTTATATTTTGCAGGGGAAATTATGGATATAGATGGAGACTGTGGGGGCTTTAATCTTCAATGGGCCTGGTCTTCGGGTTATGTGGCAGGGAAGAGTGCTGCATTAACCATATTGAAAGGATGATAATATGTTAGGATTAAATAATAAATTAAATAAACTAGATGAGATGGGAAAAGCTATTAAAGTGGCTATAGTTGGTGCTGGGAAAATGGGAAAAAGTATGGTTAGCCAATTAACCTTAGTAAAGGGTATGGTACCTTCTCTCGTAGCTAATAGGAGTGTAGAAAAGGCAATTGAAGCCTATAAATTAGCAGGAATAAAAGAAGAGGATATTGTAGTTACCAATTCTTTAAAAGAATTAAATAAAGCTATAGAAGAGGGAAAATCAGTAGTCACTGAATATGTGGATTTAGCTTCAAAGGTTAATCTAGTAGAGACCGTTGTGGATGCAACAGGAGCACCAGAAGTTGGGGCCAGGTTAGCCATGGATAGCATTTCTAATGGAAAAAATATTGTAATGCTAAATGTAGAAGCAGATGCAGCAGTAGGGCCTATATTATATAAAAAAGCTAAAGATGCTGGAGTAGTTTATACAGGGACAGCAGGCGATGAACCAGGTTCAGTTATTGAAATATATGAATATGCGCAAGGTCTAGGGTTTGATGTATTAGCCATAGGAAAAGGCAAAAACAATCCAATAAATTTAGAAGTAACTCCAGAGACTGTTTATGAAGAAGCGACAAAGAAACGATTAAACCCTAGGATGTTAGTTTCTTTTGTAGATGGAACTAATACAATGATAGAAATGACTTGCATGGCCAATGCTACAGGATTGATTCCAGATATAAGAGGTGGACATGGTGTAAATGGTACTGTAGATGAACTTCCAGGTATATTTAGATTAAAAAAGGATGGAGGAATACTTAATAAATATGGAGTAGTAGATTATGTTAATGGAATAGCTCCTGGAGTTTTTGCTATAATAACTAGCGAGAATAATGAAGTCAACAATCTAATGGAGTTTTTAAAAATGGGATCAGGTCCAAACTATGTATTATATAGGCCTTATCATTTAACTAGTTTAGAAACTCCTGCAACTATTGCAAGGGCAACTTTGTATAATGAACCTACAATAGCTCCTACTAAAGGAATGGTAGCAGAGACAGTAGCAGTAGCAAAGAAAAATTTGAAGCCAGGAGATAAGTTGGATTATATTGGTGGTTATACTGTTTATGGTACAATTGAAACCTATGAAAATGCAAAAGATAATAATTTTGTGCCAATAGGTTTAATTGATGAAAATACTATAGTAAGAAAGAATATTAAAAAAGGTGAACTACTAACTAAGGATTCTATAAAAATAGATAATTCTACTTTTATATATAAATTAAGAAAATTACAAGATGAATTATTAGGATAAATTTTTGTGCTGTGGAATACTTGACAAAAGTCATAGTATTGTATATATTGGTAGTTAAATTATAAAAGTAAATATATAAAGGCTGTGAAGAGAAGAGTAATAAAAGAAACTAATTTGCAGAGAAATAATCATTTGGTGAGAGATTATAATTAAGTCTTTTATGAAGATCGTCTTGGAGCTGAATACTTGAAATGTCAGTAAAGTATTTCGTTATAATACGTTAATAACAATGAAGCCATAAGGTAAAATCTATTACCTTATAAATTGGGTGGTACCGCGATATATTCGCCCCTAAGTAATTACTTAGGGGTTTTTATTTTGAAATAAATTTATAAAACAAACTATAAAGAAAGGATGAAAAAAGTGGGAAAATTCGAAGAACTATCAAAATCTCCTATTAATGAGAGAGAACAATCTATATCAGAATATTGGAATGAAATTGACCTATTAAAACAAAGTGTTGTAACCAGAGACGATAATAATCCTTTTATATTCTATGAAGGACCTCCAACTGCTAATGGTAAACCTGGAATACACCATGTAATGGCTAGAGCTTTAAAAGACGCTGTTTGTAGATATAAAACTATGCAAGGGTATCAAGTAATAAGAAAAGGTGGTTGGGATACTCACGGGTTACCTGTAGAAATAGAAGTGGAAAAAGAGCTAAATTTAAAAGATAAACATGATATTGAAGAATATGGGATAGAAAAATTCAATAAAAAATGTAAGGAATCTGTATTTAAGTATGAAAAATTATGGCGTGATATGACAGAAAGAATGGCCTATGAAATAGATTTAGATGATCCTTATATTACTTTAGAAAATGAGTATATAGAGTCAGTATGGTGGATATTAGATAAATTTTTCAAAGAAGATTTTATATATGAAGGACATAAAATATTACCTTACTGTTCTAGATGTGGAACTGGTCTTGCTTCTCATGAAGTAGCCCAAGGATATGAAGAAATAGAAACAGAAACTATAACTGTTAAATTTAAAAGAAAAGATAAAGATGAATACTTTTTAGCATGGACTACAACTCCTTGGACATTGCCAAGTAACGTAGTATTAACTGTAAATCCAGAAGAAGTATATATAAAAGTAAAATATAATGACGAAATATACTATGTAAGTAAGGTTTTAGCCGATGATGTACTAGGTGAAGGAGAATATGAAGTTCTAGAAGAAATGAAAGGTAAAGATTTAGAATATATTGAGTATGAACAACTTATACCTTTTATAGAGACTAATAAAAAAGCTTTCTTTATTACTCTAGGAGATTATGTAACTACGGATGATGGAACAGGAATAGTTCATTCAGCACCAGCCTTTGGTGAAGATGACTATAATACGGGATTAAGATACGATCTACCTGTATTAAATCCAGTAGATGAAGAAGGACAATTTACGGAAACACCTTGGAAAGGCAAATTTGTAATAGATGCTGACCCAGAAATAATTAAATGGCTAAAGAAAAATGGAAAGTTATTTAAGAAAGAAAAGCTAGCTCATAACTATCCTCATTGTTGGAGATGTGATACTCCACTACTATATTATGCAAAACCTAGTTGGTATATAGAAATAACTAAAATCAAAGATAGGTTAATAGAAAACAATAATGGTGTAGATTGGTATCCTACTTTTGTAGGGGAAAAAAGATTTGGCAATTGGTTAGAAAACTTAAATGATTGGGCTATTTCTAGAAGTAGATACTGGGGAACTCCTTTAAATATTTGGAGATGTGATGATTGTGGCCATCTAACTAGTATTGGTTCTAGAAAAGAATTAGCAGATAAGGCTATAGAAGATATAGATGAAAACATAGAATTACACAGACCCTATGTAGATGATGTTCATATAAAATGTGAAAAATGTAATGGCACTATGACTCGAGAAGAAGATGTAATAGATGTTTGGTTTGATAGTGGTGCTATGCCCTTTGCACAATATCATTATCCTTTTGAAAATAGAGAGAAGTTTGAAAAACTATTTCCAGCAGATTTCATCTGTGAGGGAATAGATCAAACGAGAGGTTGGTTCTATTCATTACTTGCTATATCATCTTTTGTAACAGGAAAATCATCTTATAAAAGGGTACTTGTAAATGATTTAATATTAGATAAACATGGAAGTAAAATGTCTAAATCTAGAGGAAATACAGTGGATCCCTTTGAACTATTTGATGAACATGGTGCAGATTCTTTAAGATGGTATTTTCTATATGTATCACCCCCATGGGTTCCTACTAGATTTGATATAGAAGGATTAGAAGAAGTAAAAAGTAAGTTCTTTAGAACTATAAGAAATGTATATAATTTCTTCAGTTTATACGCAAATACAGATGGAGTAAATCCTAGAGAATTCTTTGTAGAATATAATGAAAGACCAGAATTAGACTTATGGATTCTTTCAAAATATAATAGCTTAATTAAAAATGTTGAAAATGATATGGAAAACTATGATTTAACTAGAGCCGTTAGAAATATTCAAAACTTTGTAATAGAAGACCTATCTAATTGGTATATTAGAAGGTCAAGAAGACGCTTCTGGTCAACTGAATTAGATGAAGATAAAAAAGCAGTATATAATACAACTTATGAAATACTAGTAGGGTTAAGTAAATTGATAGCTCCTTTTGTACCATTTACTGCAGAAGAATTATATAGAAAACTAACAGGAGAAGTATCAGTACATTTAGACTATTATCCAAAGGCTAAAGTTGAATTAATAGATGAAAAACTTGAAGAAAAAATGGACTTAGTTAGAGATATAGTTAAACTGGGTAGAGCTTCAAGGGAAGGGGCACAGATTAAAGTACGTCAACCTTTAGGAGAAATACTAGTAGATGGAAAATATGAAGAAATAATAGAAGATTTAGTTCCATTAATAAAAGAAGAATTGAATGTTAAAAATGTTGTATTTGAAAAAGATCTAACTAAATTCATAGATTATTCCCTTAAGCCAAATTATCCGGTAGCTGGTCCTAAACTTGGAGCAAAGATTAAAAGTTTTGCAAAAGTATTAAAGGAAATAAATCAACAAGAAGCAGTAGAAAAATTAAACTCTGGGAAAAAATTATCATTAGAATTAGATGGTGAAAAGGTAGAGATAGATAAAGATTATGTAATGATAAGTATTTCTGCAAAAGAAGGCTTTGATATGGCTATGGAAAACAATATATTTATAATATTGGATACAACATTGACAGAGGATCTATTAAATGAAGGATATGCAAGAGAATTTATTTCAAAAGTTCAACAAATGAGGAAAAATAATGGTTATGAAATGTTAGACAATATAAAAATATATTATGATGGAAATGAAAAAATAGAAAAGGCAGTTAATTTATATGAGGATTATATAATGAAAGAAACTTTAGCAGTGGCTATTGAAAAAATTAAAGATGATACTTTTGAAAAACAGGATCTAAATGGACATTCAACAGGAATAAAACTTGAAAAAGTAGAATAGCTGTTTATAGCCCAGAAATAAATATGCTATAATTAAATTGGATAGACAATTGTCTATCCAATTTTTAAATAGGGGGAATATTTATGTTTATAGAAAAACTAGATATGATGGTGAAAAAAGGTGAGCAAACTTCGTACAGATTTATGATAGTGGTAGACAAATGAGGGATGTCTAATACATGGATTTTGTTTTAATTAAAGGGTATGGAAATTTAAAAATAGAAAGAAGAAAATATGAAAGTATATATATAAAATATATCTGATTGAAGTTGAACAAAAGTTAAACAGAAATCAAATGAAGGGAGCTGTAAGATTGGAGTTTCGAAAAGCTGTTGAATTAGATATTAATGGTATAATGAATATTATTAGACAAGCACAAGATTATTTTAAAGAACAAGGGATTGATCAGTGGCAAGATAATTATCCTAATATTGAAACAATTAGTAAAGATATTAGTAATAAATATGGATATGTCTTACTAAAGGATAATATTATAATTGGCACTGTAGCAGTTTCTTTTGATGGAGAAAAAACTTATGAATATATTTATAATGGCAGATGGATTAGCAACAATGAATATGCAGTTATTCATAGGATGGCTATTGATTCAATATATAAAAGAGCTGGATTAGCAACTTTAATTATAGAAAATATAGAAGACATTTGTTTAGATAAGGATGTCCATAGTATTAGGGTAGATACACATAAAGAAAATTTAGCTATGCAGAAACTACTCAAGAAAAATGGGTTTAATTATTGTGGAATAATTTATTTAGAGGATGAAAGTGAAAGAATGGCTTTTGAAAAAATAATATAGAAAATATTAGAAACGGTCGACTTTATCCTAGGCGTAAAAATATACTGAATGAATAAGGAGGCATTATATGCTGATTATAAAAAATTGTCGATTAATAGATATGGCAGGTATTAATGAAGATATTAGGGATATTTATATTGATAGGAAAGGTAAGATAGGGGCAATTGAAAAGGAAATAAATATTGAAGATTATCCTGATACAAAGGTAATCGATGCCAAGGATAGGTTAGTAACCCCTGGTTTTATAGAACCTCATTGTCATATGGGTGTTTATGAAACTGGAATAAGAGAAGGAATGGATGGTAATGAATCTACAAATCCTGTTACATCAAAATTAAGGGCAATAGATGCAATAGATCCTATGGATGCAGCTTATGATGTGGCTATAAGACATGGGGTTACAACAGTAGTAGCTGGGCCAGGTAGTGCCAATATTATAGGAGGGACTTTTGCTGCAATGAAAACCTATGGGAAAATATTGGACAAGGCTCTTGTAAATAAAGAAGTATGTATGAAGATGGCTTTAGGAGAAAATCCTAAAATCAATTATGGCAGAAGAGGAAAAGCTCCATCTACTCGTATGATGAATGCTGCTATTATGAGAGAAGAATTATTTAAAGCTAAGGAATATTATGAAAAATTTAAAGAATTTGAGGAAGATGAAGATAAATCAAAAGGATTTGATTATGATTTAGAACTACATAATTTAATGAGGGTATTCGATGGAATGAGAGTTAAAATCCATGCCCATCAAGCAGACGATATTTTAACAGCCATTAGAGTAGCAGAAGAGTTTGATTTAAGATACACTATAGACCATTGTACAGAAGGTTATTTAATAGTAGATCAATTAAAAAAGAAAAATGTACAATGTATAATAGGTCCAACTGTGGGAGGAAGAGGAAAGTTTGAATCTCGAAATAAAACCTTAGATAGTGCAGCTATATTGGAAAGAGAAGGTATAGATTTTGCCATAATGACAGACCATCCAGTAATCCCAATAGAAGGTCAAACCATGCAGTTGGCTTTATATGTAAAACATGGACTATCACGGGAAGCAGCTTTAAAAGGCGTTACTATAAATGCAGCAAGATTAACGGATATTGATAATAGAGTAGGAAGTATAGAAGTAGGGAAAGATGCTGATATAGTAATATGGAATGTAGACCCTCTTGATACTATGAGTGAGGTAGGTATTACTATTATAGATGGAAAAGTAGTTTATGAGAATAAGGGAGATGAGGCTTGTGTTGATTATAAAAGGATGTAATCTAATAAATATGGCTGATATATATGAAGAGACTAAAGACATAGTAATAGATGATGGAAAGATAGTAGAAATAAATGAAGATATAGATTTAGGCAAATATAAGGATGCTAAAGTACTAGATGCAGATAATAATTTCGTGACTCCTGGAATTGTAGAGCCCCACTCAGAAATTGGAATAAGAGAACAAATCTATAGGTTTGAAGGAAATGACTCCAATGAAATAACAGATCCTATATTGCCCCAGCTAAGAGCAATAGATGCAATAAATCCTACTGATGAAGGAATTAAGGTGGCAAGGGAATCAGGAGTGACTACAGTAGTTGCTGGTCCTGGGGATTCTAATTTAATTGGAGGTACATTTGCAGCTTTTAAAACTTATGGTAAGACTATTGAGGAAATGACAATAGAAGATGAAATAGCATTTAAAGTTACCTTGGGAAATTCTCCTAAAAAAACTTATGGAAATAGAGATTTAATGCCTAAAACTAGAATGGCATCGGCGGCTATGATTAGGGAAGCTTTTATAAAAGCTAAAGAATATCGTAGGCAATATAAGTCAGAAAATTCTCCTAAATTTGATATAAAGCTACATTCTTTAATTAGAATATACGATGGAATGCTTGTGAAGTTCACTGCTCATCAAGCCTATGATATAGTTACGGCTATAAGATTAGGTGAAGAATTTAATTTAAATTATACAGTTGATAAATGTAGTGAAGCCTATTTAATAGCAGATGAATTAAAGGATTTTAACACAAGATTTGTTATAGGTCCAGCTTATGGTGGAAAAAGAGATCATGAAATAAGAAATAGAGATACAATAATAGCATC
>NFYZ01010532.1_pt1 | contig 14104 bp, 23 predicted proteins | sample 1092561 | NCBI WGS metagenome assembly NFYZ01 (sample SAMN03609887, study PRJNA323583) | gut metagenome | isolation source: feces | host: Rattus norvegicus | place: Malaysia | collected 2013 | reverse complement strand
TCTTTTTCTGTTTATGTGTAATTCTTTCTTCAATTGGACTGTATGATCCACGTCCATATGTCGTCTCAAGCCAAGCATATTCGGCTGTGAAAGGGATATTCTTATTTGTTATCCCTAACTTGCCTTTGATCTTAGTAATAATACCGCTGTTCTGTGCGTTCTTATTCTCTTCCATACATTATTGCTATGCTACATACTCATTTGAGTACATATATGTTAGTAAACTGCATCTTCGTCAGAGTTCTCAATCTTCTCCAAGCGGGCATTGAGGACATCATTAACGTGTGCATTAATTCTTTTTATAAATTCCTCCTTGGTTATTTCAACGAACTGACAGTTATTGAAATCATCGTTAACGTTACTTGTCATCGAGCGCATACCAGAATTATAATCATCATCTACGATTCCCTCAATATACCAATAGGTCGAATTTATACTGATGAGTCGATAAGGGTATATCAATCTTGTGCCATAAACATCCTCGTTGTTATTTCCACCGTATTTTGTCACCTCCCAGTATTTACCGATGGTTTCTTTCAATTTATTGAACTTATCATCATAGGCTTTATCATACTGTGACAATTGAATACCTATTTCCTCATTGAGTTTAGTCGCCGTTTCAGTCATTGGTGACTTAGGCAGCATTTCCTTCATATCTGTTAATGCGAAGGATAACTCGGTCAACTTATTTTTGACAGTATAACTATTTCTGTGCAGACGGATATCCTTTAAAAAGAATTGATTTTTATTTTCCATATCTTTATTACTCTTTATGAATTATAAATGTACCGTTTCCGTCTTGAAATGATACCCATTTATTACCTTTATGATATAAAGTTTTGTGTCGACTATAACGGTTTCCCCTTGCGATAATATCTATCTCGGCATCAGTTAATGAGTCACTATGGAAGTATACTCGATTTACCGTTTGCTCCTTATCATCCAAGACTATGTAATAACTCTCGTTTCTCTGGGGCAGGTAGTAGCCTATACTATCACCAAAAGTTATCTGGGTGCCATCATAACCTAGTCTCGTCAGTCTCTTTCTTATGCTATCGACTGCCTTGATGGAATCAGTGCCTACTGTGATACCGCCGATATAGGCACATTCATTATTCCTTATTTCTTGATGTGTAGGGTTAGCACACTCCTTGTAAATATACCATCCTAATAGTCCTACAATTACCATCGTAATAAATGTGACGATAATTTCAATAGATACTTTCTTTTTCATAATGTTATCTTAAAAATCTATTTTATTATTAAAACGATTAAACATTTTCCTAAATTCTTCTTGCTTAAATAATTCTGTCAGGAAATCTTTAAAACGTTTATCCTTTATGTCGAATAAATCTTTTGTCGATGTTCTAAGGTTTGCTGAGAAAATATCAGCACCTGAAATAAGTACAGGTATTTCTTTTGTATTACCGTTGACATCATCGGTTATAATAATGGAAAATACATTTCCATTAAGTATTGCTTCATATTCACTGAGAAAATCTTGGCATTCATTCTTTGCCTGATTATATACCTCTTTTTTAGACGCAATTCTCAGACTCGGATATTTAGTTCTTATTTCTCGTTTCGAAACTTTCACCAAGGCTTCGTAATCAGAAGTATCATCCTCGGCTATTCTAAGGCTCATAGAACCGTTATCAGTGAATGACTGAGCAACTTTAAAGGTAAGATATGTTTGACCCTTGAAAACCCTTTTTACTTGATGTTCATCATAACGCATCTTATCATAAGATAATCTTCTAAGTCTATCATCAAGGAAAATTATCTTTGGTATAGTGATTTGCCTGTGTGCTTGTATATTCTCAAGATTATATTCCGTATGATAAATCTTAATGGTAATACCATTATTACTAAATTCCATTTTTATAAAATATTTTTATTATGTTATAAAATATCGCCGTCAGATAAATAGAACAAATTAACAAGGTTGTAATTATTGAAGTTAATCTCTGATTATGTTTTTCAAGGTCATTCAGTAGATTTAAATCTTCATTTAAAACAATGTCATTTGGAAATATCATAAGGCATAATAGTCCGACAGTGATGAATGCGAGCATCATCGCAAGGCATAGATTAAAATTTATGATAAACCCGATACATAGCATAATAAATGATATAACATTTACTAACGACATATCCGAATTGCGATTATTATTGTTATCCATATGCAAAATTATAAAATTCTTTCATTAATACAAAACATTATAAGTTAAAAATAATTAAGGTCTTTCATCTTAACGTTGTTCATACTCATTTGAGTACAGACAGTGGTCTTATTATGATTTAGCCGTTTCCTTTGTCACTTCTTCAATTAACTTCGTGGCCTCTTTCTTGGCTTTCTCTTCCTTTTCTCTTCTCTCGATTATAGAACTGTATTCTACCATTTCGCTTACTATCTTATTTATCTGATTAATCTCTTTCGTATAAAATGAACGTATAATCAGGTCAAGGAGCAAACCTCCTCTAATATGATATTCCATGTAGGCTTTTCTAATTACCTTTTGAATATTAGGACATTGCGACATGAAAAATTCACATTTATTAATAGCTTTTTCAATTGCCGATATTTTCTTCGCCGTGACAAGTTCATCGTATCGTTTGTTATTGATAAAAATGCGGGTCAAAGATAATAATTTACCATATTTCTTCGTTAAGGTATCCTCATTGGAAGCTATGATGTTTTCTGCCGTTTGTTGAACGTGCTTTTCGGACTTATTCATATCATACATTGCGTTGATGATATTCTTTACCTGTCCACGATTATATAGGAAAAAAGACAGGCTTTTCTTATAACGAACGGCAAACTCTTCACTATTCAAGGATTGTACAATTTCAATCTTGCGGTTAGATGACGGAAGAGGCGTAAAATGGTCAGATACCCTGATAGTAAGGCAGTCGTCTATATCATAATAACAACTGCCACTATCAGATACCTTAATTTCGACATTAGGAAAAGTATTTTCTATCCATCTTTTAAGATATTTCATAATGTTTCAATTAATCTTTAAAATCTTACAGTATACTTGTATATGCCTTTATCCGAAGAATTAAATATAGTCAAAAGTAGTATTATCACTTTCTATACATTCACTCCTTGCAGCTTCTTGCAAGTTCCTTCGAAACGATAACAGTACTTCTTTTACCTTCTCACGTTTAAGTTTCTTAGGTTCAAAAGCACCGTTATCCAATTGTTTTAAGAGCGATTCTCGTAACACGGTTACGAGCACTCTGTTTCTTATATTCTTTGCTGCATTAAAGTCTGCATTATCTCTGTATTACTGATGGACATCCCATAATATTTATTCTCCTTTGTATTAAAAATTAATTAATCTATAAAACATCATAATCACGTAAGCCACATATTTCTTCATCAGTAAAAAGTTTATAGTCGATAGTCGGAGGCTTCTGGGCATACTGTGTTTTCTTGACTTCTTTCCTGATAAGTTTGTGGATTTTACCGATTATCGTTATCGAATCAACCACGGAAAGATTGAATGTGTCTTGTAAATATTTTTGTAATGCTTTGAAAACCTCTGGTTCCTCGGCGGCATTCATTTCATTCACCATATGCTAAATTTTAATTAATCTATCTTAGGCTTGGAAATACCTACTTTCTTTACCAACTCATCGTCATACCACAAGATAAGTTCATCCACCTCGGTTTCCTCATTATATTCATAAAATACTTGGAAAATAGGATTTTCCTCGATATTTCCGTTCTTACCTGATACCAATGCGAAGATAGTACCTATCCATTCATTGTGTCTCTTCACGATGCTAACCAATTCCTTAACTGACTCATTGAAAGTCTTCTGCGTATCTTTCTTAATATCAGAGAAAGAAAGCATCATATTTACATTGTTCATCATAATTGTTATTCTCCTATGTTATTTGTTATTTACTATTGTTTTCTAATTCTGATGCAAAGGTACAAAGAAATTTTCAATCTACCAAATTATTTGTATTAAAGAATGCAAAAAGGTGATACTATTCATCACGGACGGTACCACCTAAAACAAATAACTTATAACAACTACAACGTTTCAAACAGATTATTCATCCTCATCATTAAGGATTCCTCTTTCTGCAATTTTCTTAACACTATTCAAGAGATTAATTGAAGACTCAATAATCTTGATATTACTCTTGAATGAATCTCTCCGGAATTCATTGATTCTGACCGTGCCGACCGTCTTATTGGTCTCTTCATCAAAACCGAATACCTTACCCGTCTTAAAATACTTGAGTAACATATCAGTCATACTGATTAGGTCGACCAAGGTGAAATTATTACAATTCATTTCATCGACCCAGAACTCTTCCCATTTATAATCATTTGGCAAAAGGGTAAATACAACACCCTTTGTACTTGCATCATAAAAGACTTCGTTCACATAGAAATCCTTATCGTCAACGGTAATCGTACCGATAAGACCGCTGCCTTTAGACGATACCTTATAAGTACTATAGTCCAAAGTCATAAGGATATTGATATATGACTGCTTGAGAAATTCGTTGACATTTTCAATGAACTTCTTGTCAATCATTTCTACACGATTCTTATTATTATATTTCTTTGCCATTGTATGATGAAATTTAAAACCAATTAATCTTTATATTCACTCCATCCGTCTTCCCAAAAACCTCCTGAACGAATTGCCCAAAATTCATTCTGAGGAAGAGGAATTCCGTCTTCATATTTAAGTTGCAAGGAAACCCACGAATCTTCAGTTCGTGGGAGGAATTGCAACAATCCCTTTAATTAGTTAAACATTATTTTTAATTCTCACATTGCAAATATATGGGTTTTCTCGGAAAAACCAAAAAATATTTGCAAAAAAATCGTTAAATTAACGATTTTTTCAAAACTACATACTATTTATATATGTAACTTCACCTAATGAACACGTTATGGAATACAAGACATACAACATAGAACTACAAATGAGTGACGAAACACGTCAACATTGGATGAACCTCTTGTCAGAGACAAGGGATGCGTTCAATCGTTGTGCAACGCTTGTCACATCGTCCGATATTAAGTTGGGTCTTGTACCGGTGCATAACCTCTGTTATGACACGTTGAGAACGGAGTTCCCCAACATACCGTCACAAGGTATCATAAGGGTGCAGAAGTCAGTGCTTGCAGCACTACGCTCAATACGCTCTAACAAGCACAAGGACGCTGACATTCCGCAGAAAAAGTCATTGTCACTGCAACTGGACAAACGCATGTATTCGAATCTTTCCGTTGATGGCATCTGCCTGTCAAACGGCAATAGTCATAAACGTGAAAAATGCACGTTCGTGCTCTACGACAAGATACGTGAGTTGTTCGACACTTGTACGTTCTCTGACCCAACGGTGTTCGCAAGGGATAACCGTTTGTTCCTGTCAGTTCCCTTTGAGGTGGCAACTCCACCATTGAAAGGTGACAAGGCACTCGGTGTTGACCTCGGTATGAAACGTCTGTTTGTCACCTCTGACGGTCAGTACTACACCGACAAGGAGTATCTGAAGAGACGTAGGAAACTACGTTACCTCAAACGCTGCTTGCAGAGCAAGGGTACACGTTCAGCCAAGAAGCACCTTGCAAGGGTGAAGAGAAAGGAAAGAAACTTATCCAAGGACATGCTCAACAGAGCAACGAATGCTTTGTTGACTTGCAACGCAAGCATCTACGTCCTTGAGGACTTGAAGAAGATTAAGTATAAGACCTCCCGTACCAAGGAAGGATTTAAGCGTATAAGGCACAACAATGCCTTGTCACAAGTACCCCTTGCAGAGTTTCGGGAGATGTTGACCCATAAGGCAACGCTTGTCGGAAGACAAGTGGTATCAGTTTCCCCAACATGGACAAGTCAGACGGATTGCAGGACTGGTAAGCGTGACGGTGAACGTCACGGTTGCAGGTACTACTGCAATGACGGTATCGTGTTTGACGCAGATTGGAACGCAGCGGTCAACATTGCACAACGTGCAAACCACCCGACCTCGACCATTTTGCCGATTGATGGCAAGATGCAAGCCCTGGTCGGCAAGGCTCAGTCAGCATCCTCAACGTCAAGGACTTAATTGTTCATGACAAGCCCACAAGTCTTCAGCTTGTGGGTGGTTGACCTACCAATTCTTTACCTTGATAGCGGACATATTCACCTTTGCCGAAATATTTGTGAGTTATCGGCTTTCCATCACTAAGGGCAAAAGACATTGCTTCATTCCTTGTCATAGCCTTATTCCTCCTCTCCGTCTACTTCTGTTCTGTCACACTCTTCACCTGTGTATGGTGAATAAATCTCATTGCCATAGGCTTCTACAGCTTCACTCTCCACGCCGAAAAGACCTTGGTTTACATGATAGTACAATTCGAGACTGAAAGGGGTTGTACGAACGAAATCCTTTGCCTCCTCCTCCGTCATTCCACTCTGTTCCACAAGTTCCTTGACCTTGGCATTAAATGCCTTTGGATGCTTTGTCTCTGAGAGGAATACTTCGATAACTTCCTCACTACCTGTCTTATTAATCTTTGGTGCTGCCATAATTCTTTTTCTTTTTAATTGATTATATTTATATTACTTATTTACCGATTGACCGTTACAGAAACTACATCTTTCTTTAAATCCTACGGATATATTATCTGTCTTTGCCGTCATAATCATTTTTGTTTCTTTATTACATTTGCAAAGGTACGAAGAAATTTCGATATTGCCAAATATATTAAGTTAAAGGATGTTAAGAGGATGATTTTTAATTCAAAAAGGATTGTTTTATCTTTATCTTATGAATTAATTTCCTACTACTTATCGTCTGTAAGATTACTTCTAATCTCGCAGAGTTTTCTTTTTGCTTCCGTTGCGGTAATTGTCTTTTAAATAATCGGAAATATCACATAATACATTACATATCCACGCCGAAGCGACACCGCTCGGAAAGATTAAAGCCATCGCCCAACGATTATTGACATCAATTTCAAAAACTTGCATCATTGCCCCGAAAAATACAAATGATAAGACAATTAACACACAAAGATATTGTATATATTCGATAAATTTCATCATAATTACTCCCTCCAATCATCATATATTTCTAATCTATCCGGAATAACATCACACATATATGCCTCCATAATGATAAGTGGATGCTTTACGATTTTACGTAAATTAATTAATTCTTGGATAGTTTCGATTGAAATAACGTAAAAACTATTTTTAATGATTCGTCCTTTTGTTACTTTAGACTCTTGTTCGAAAGTCTTCTTTTCGACCTTAAATCCCTTTTTTCTCAATTTGGCGATATAACCTTCCAAATTCTTACTATCCGTGGACGATAATCTAAAATCTATCATAATTTTATGCTTTAACACATACAAATGGAACTATCAGTGAGAGTATCAAGAAGATACTCAGAATCCTCTTCGTTATTCACGAAATAACACTGCTCGACATAGAGTTTATCACCGTTTTCATTCTGACCATCGTGATAAAGGGCTTCCCACTCTTCGTTGGCATCCTCTTCTGTCAAGTACCATGCCTTCATGAAATACTTCTTGAAGAACTTTTCGGCAATTGCCATATTTGCGAACACACTATTGACAAGGGTCTCGTTATTATCATCTTTCAATACGATATTGAATGCAGTATTCATCATAATTCTAACTATTTTTAATTGATTAATATTCAGTTTACTTTTCAATCTTCTCAACCTTTGCTACCTTGTAGCCATATTTCTTGTTGAGTTTATTGCAGACACTATATGCCTTGTGATATACAGGGTATTCGGTAGCAAAACTCTCTAACGCACCCCAGCTTGCACTTCTCTCGCTGATGAAATCCTCGAAATAGAAGCCATCACTGATTCTTCTAACAACGTATACTGTCATAGTCTTTCTTTATTTAATTGATTAAACATCTTGTTTCTTAAATCTGATGCAAAGGTACAAAGAAATTTCCAAACCACCAAATATATTAAGTTAAAGGATGTTAAAACATCGAAAATGATTAATTTTTGACTTGAAATCATCCATCAAGGTAGTTATAATCATAACAGATTATATATTATATACTATATGCTCGAAAGAAATAAGATTTATCAAACAGATGTCCTTGATGGCTTGAAAAATCTCGATGATAAATCAATTGATTTAATTATTACCTCACCACCTTATAATAAAAGAGGATTTAACGGCAATCAGAAACGTACAGATAGTTGTTTATGGAATAAAACGATTGATTATAATGGTGATGTTAATGTTGACAATATGCCAGAAGATAAGTATGAACAATGGCAGATAGAAATATTAAATGAATGTTTCCGTGTACTGAAAGATGATGGAAGCCTGTTCTATAACCATAAACTGAGAGTCCACAAGAATAAGGCGAGTTTCCCATTAGAATGGATAAATAAAAGTAAATTCATTTTTAGACAATTAATAACTTGGGATAGAAGCTCATCCGTAAATATGGATAAATGCCGTTATATACCTTCCACCGAATATATTTTCTGGTTAATAAAAGAACAGAAAAATCCCCGTTTTAAACGTTTAGATAATACTTTATTTCCAACCGAGGTATGGAAATTTGCCCCTGATAGGAATAATAACCATCCAGCACCTTTCCCTATTGAACTTCCCGATAATATAATTCCTAACGTTGCACAAGGTGATAGGATATTGGTATTAGACCCATTTATGGGAAGTGGCACGGTTGCTTGTAGTGCCGTTAAAAATAATTGCGATTATATCGGATTTGAATTATTCCAACAATATATTGATATGGCAAACGAAAAGATAAAGAAAATGGAAGAGAAAAATTAATTAATCTCTTCCATTTAACTTACATATCAATATTTATCAACCGTCTTCTTAATTAGTTCCTTTGTCTCCGTCTTGGTTAACCATTCAAGAATGAATGGCTTGATACAAAAGGTCTTACTACCGAAAAAACCGATATAAAGAAATATTAGAATCGCCAATGTGCCAATCATATTCTTAATATCTCGAATGAACGAGTAAATCAAACTTCTGATTATTCTTGTCAAAAACATACGCTTTATCTATTTGGTTTCATTACAGTAAATGCGCCATAGATGATGAAAGGTTCAGTAAATTCATCCCATACCTCAATCTTATTACTATCCACTGGTTTTCCGTCTCCGAACGTGCATACGGTAATATGTGGGTTCTCGTTGGCACAAGGGAAATCGAATGGGTCTACCTTTATTGCCATAACCTTGTTTGCAAGATAACCTACATGGGTTACTTTCATCATTACCGCAGAATAGCGTTCAAAACCACGGCTCTCAAGTTCCACAATCTCCTTCTTAATCTCAGGGAACTTATTCTCCTGTGAACAATGAAGAAGCGTGCAATGGTCAAGGTATAACTTGCCACGTGTCTCAAACAACTTGTTATAGCCTTCCATACGTTCAATCTGTCTCTCTATTTGTAATTTACAGGTCTCACTAAGGAATAAACCATAGTAAATGTAATCTTTATTTTTTTCCATTTTTGCAACGATTAATTCCTCTAAGTATTTCTTGGTCTGTGATACCATCAATGAGTTTACGGGCCTCTTCACGCAATAATCCATCCCTTGTATACCATCCACCATCATAAAAATCCCAATAAAAATAAATCTGACCGTCTACGACCTTTATCATTGAAATTACTCCGTCTTCTTTATCAAAGAGTCCCATTTGAATATTTACTCTTAAACTTCTACCGAGAACGTCCTCCGTAGTATATATTTCCTCAGCATCTGAAGAATCTGTATTATCGAAAGAATTATTATCATCAGCAGAATCGGTCTTATCTGTCTTTCCATCGTTGGTTTCCTGACTTTCCTTTTCGTGTTCTTTAACTGACTTATCCTCCTTAATAGTCTCGATATCAAAATATTCACAGAACTTATATACCATTTCGATGAAATCCTCATCTGAATATTCATTGCCACCATTGATACGTCCATATTCTACGGGTGTAAGCCAACGAGAAAAAGGTTTCTCACCGATATTCCTCTTATTATATGTTTTGTTATCATCGGTCGATGTGTAATATTCATCTTCAAAACCCATCAGAAAACCTACCTTGAATTGACTGGTCAGATAATTCTCTGTAGGGTTCTCCTTAATATAGACAACCATTGCGCCGTTATTATTGTCACAATAGTCTATGACTTGACGGATTGAAGCAAGGTCATTTACATTAGCTTGTTCCAAAATATCCTTTGGAACCCCATCCGTGACATTTATTAATTTCGGAATTAAAGGAAATGAGGTATTAAAGAAATCATAACCCTCAGCCCACGTATCTTTATTATAGTCACCGATATACAATGACATTAAAGCGAGATACATAATACGACCGAAACCCCATTGGTGATGCCACACCGTTTTTCTAACCTCACCCTTGTTATTTTCTTTGATAACAATAATCTGTGTTCTCTGTCCCATAATCGTTACTTTATTTCTGTTTTCTTGTTCTGATAAAGTGAATGTAAATATTTTTCGGCTTCTGCATGAGTGCTAAATCTGTTATTATGGCAGATTAGCTATTGCACAACGTCTTTAATACATTTTACTATCATATTATTTATCGTTTTAAATTGTTCTTAATTACGAGTGCAAAGATACAAAGAAATTTTCAATCTACCAAATTAATTGAGTTAATAAAGGTTAAACCTTATAATAAAAGTAGATAATAGGGTCTTGATATGATGATGTTATGATACTATACGTTTCCTTCACTTTGCCTGTACCTGTCGTAATACGTTGATAATCAATACCATAGCCAACATTCGGTATTTCGGTCTTGATATTATGATACTTATGTGGCAGCGACCTCTCACAATCATATTTAATAGGATTGTAATAATTCATATGAATTGATTTTTCGATGGCTTCGTGATTTTTGTATATGTAAAAATCACCTATATATTGTGCAGTATTGGTTTCTCTCAATCTTTTGATTAAGGTCTCCAACTTGACGTTTTCCCATCGTTTAAGAAATTCCGGATATACCTTATTGAATGATTTTCCTATATTAGAATGCAGGAATTTTTTGATATATTTCCAATCAAGAGTCATAAAACATTTCTTCCACTCTTCAGCTTTAATAGTCTTATTCGTACTATCCCAGTCTTTCAGTTTACACCTTTTGAATTTTCTGAAAGCACCATTGCGATATGTCCTTCTTGATTTAATTTGTAAAGTCATAATTCAAATGATTTAATTTTTCAATTATAGAAAGGATAGATACATCGGGCATTAATAACTGCCCTTTCTATTGCCACCATCTCGAGCAGCATTGCATTACTGAAAGGTGTGTCAAATCTATTATTATCCAATAATGCCTTTGAAAACTCCGTAAAATACTTTACCTTATCGTCAGTTTCTTCGATATTCACTCCATAATTTTCAAAGGCTTTCTTAAATTGCATATCCTCGAAAGTCTTGCTCATTACCTTGAAATCCTTGTCGCTGAAATAAGGTAACTTTTCGGCAAACATCTTCTGCAAATTCTTTGCCATGTCAAAAGAGTTCGTATTATCCATAATAAAAATAAATCTATTTTAAGTTAAAAGAAAAAACGGTAGTACCAAGGATTGTTGCATTATTGCTTATCTCACTGATACTACCTTTATGTTAATTAAAAATTAGATATGGAAATCCACAGCATTAACCATACTATCTGTCGGCAATGTAGAAAGTAATTCCTTAACCTTTGCTTCCTATAAAATGTGACATTCTATTATATTTAAATTAATTAGTCTTATACGGCTATCTTTCGGGAGCAGGATAAATTCTCCTGCACTCTTAACTTATATTTGTTGACCAATTCATTAAATCTCTTTTCAGTAATATATGTGCCACGACAAGAGGTTCTGCAAGCAGGGTAATTATCAAATTCCCCATGGGTCGATGTAAAAGTAGCATATTTAGCTATTGAGTTTCTACATCCTAACGTATTGACCCAACGGTTGACACAACGTAATGCCATTCTGAATAGGAAATATTTACCGGTAACAGATTTATATACCATCATATAACTTTCCTTTGATTTATTCCTACTTATACTTTTGGCATACTTAGGATTTACTTGGCATCCCTTGGTACTGGTTAGACGGGAAATGTGCCAACCACCTTTGCAATTAATATCAGATGCCTTCTCCTTGAAATCTATTCCATGTGACTTATCACGGCAATTAAACTGACTTTGATACAGATGTATCATTTCGTGAAGAATAGTCTGTTCAATCTCTCTCTGTGAACGTATGTAGTAATCGGAAACCCTGATACGATAATATTTATCACGGCGACGGAAATCACCCAATGCACGACGGCAATGTGAAACCTCAAAAGTAGGAGTTACCAATGCGCCATTAAAATACTCCTTATTGAACTTATCAAAGGATGCTTTGATGAAATCTGTTGTTACTTCCATAATTGTTTTTATCTTTATTGTTTTTTTTATAATGCAAAGATACGAAGAAAAATCGGTATCACCAAACTTTTTATCTTAATAAAAGTTAATGATACCGATTAAATCAATTTATTTTATTTCTCAATTTGGACTGGAGGATTTCTAAGTTCCTCCTGAATCTCAAACTTCTCTCTTGTAAGGAGTTCTCTCTGCACACTATAGTCACCGATAATCTTGTTGAGTTTTCCGATTAACTCCTTATTACCCAACAATTTAGCCATTCCTAATACTAACTTTACACGGTCTGGGTTCTCATCAATATCGAAGCTACCCATCATTCCGTAATTGAAAGATATATGGAATTTCTTACCGAAATCAGGATTATCGTACCATTCATTATTATACCATGTCAATTCAAAATAGTGACCGAACTTTGATGACCCATCCTTTTCAAGAATGGATATTATCATTTGTTTTTCTTCCATGTTCGTAATACCCCATCCTTCGCCCAACTCATTTAGAATAAGTGGACTGACCTCTTCTTTAAGGACTGATAATGAATTAACAATTGTTTTCTTGACTTCATCAAGACGGTCTTTTTTCGCCTTGTGCCATTTTGCGCCATCATCAGTGCCATACCATTTCTCAATCGCCTTTTCGTGCTTTACACGGGCAATTCCACGTTCAAACTGCTCAATACGAAGAATCATATCATTTGCCGTATTGGTACGGTAGAAGCTTTCACTAAAACCGTCATAAAATGTCCCTGATAATGAAGCATATTCTTTCGCTATTTCTGTTAATTGCTTAAAGACTTTCTGTTTGTTTGCCATAACTTTTAATCGTTTAATTTGTTTCTAAATACGATGCAAAGGTACAAAAATAAATTGAGATTACCAAATTTATTGAGTTAAAGGATGCTAAATTACTCCTTAATTATAGTATACTCCTTATACATCATCATAGGTTTCCCATTTGTATCAGTAACAAAAGATGGTGTAGAAAATTTCTTGTTAATACCGCCTTCAGTACCATTACCAGTATACAAGGCAAGATAATATTCCATTGTGCTATTATTCCACATTACTCGCCATTGACGATTGTCATATGATGAGTTAATGATGTCGTTCTCATAAATCTCATCACCATTAGCGTCATAATAACCGGTAAACTGGCACAAGGTATTTTCCTTAATTGGCATTACGCATTCCATAATCGGAATAATAAAGGCGTTACCATTGTTAGGGTCAACAAATGCGCCGCCGTATACTGTTTCACCATAGAGATTGATTCCCTTGAATTTAATTGTTCTATCCATAAAATTAAATATTAATTAATTTTGACTTTCTTATCATCACTTCTGATGTATTTTACTTCTCCTCATTTATCACATACCGCCGTAATACCATTTAAACTACGATATTTGTGATTAATGTGCCCGTAATCAATGGATTATTTTTTATTTCTTTTCTTGACCAATCTAATGGTTTCCCATTTAGCAGTCATTTCCTCGGTTACATTATAGCCGACGATGTTGACATTCGCACCTCTGATTTTCAATAAATCGGCAGAACTGATATATAAATTCTGTCTGTATTGTTTACCGTGAGCCTTGGTCGTAATTACTACATTACTCTCCTTGGTATCGACAGATGCAATTAAATTGTA
>NFYZ01000895.1_pt1 | contig 14135 bp, 28 predicted proteins | sample 1092561 | NCBI WGS metagenome assembly NFYZ01 (sample SAMN03609887, study PRJNA323583) | gut metagenome | isolation source: feces | host: Rattus norvegicus | place: Malaysia | collected 2013 | reverse complement strand
AATTATCTTGATAATGTGATTTTGTTAAGTTTAATTCATTATATAATACACTAAAAGTTTTTATTGTTTCTATCTATATATCTTTAGGATGATATGTAAGTGCTATTAAATTATTCATAGTAAACTAATATGTACCTGTTGGGACCTAATATTTTTTATATGTTTTACCTGAATTTATAATACTATTTGCAATATCTACATCTGTTTTATTATATATTTCATCTATATTACAGACAAAATATAAATCGAATGTTCCAAACTATTTATCTTTAAATGTACTATTTAATGCATCTGTTTCTATATCTGAATCATAATAGCCATCATTTTTATCACCATAACAATGTATGTACTAAAACCAATAACTATTATATGTAGAAGCCTATAAGCTCTAATAATAATAATCATACTGACCTATATAATTATTATAATTTAAAGTTTTACCAAAATTAATTACACCAATTTTTACATATTTATTATCTTTAATCGTATATACATATGTGTCTGTATTTTTTTCTAATCCTTTAAACTTTAGAGTTGAAGAATTATAATCATATACGTTAAGTCCAGTCCAATCTTCTATATAAACATTATTATATGTACTACCTAAGTCTTTTGCTGATAAGTTTGCTTGCACTGGTTTTATTTGATAAAATGTTTCATCATCTGATGTATAATCATTTAATTCACCTATATTATCAGTTTTTATTGCATCATAACTTCCAAAATATTCTCGACAACATGTTACAATTCTACCATTACTAATATCATCTGTATTATTATCACCATGTAATGGTACAGTTTTACTCTATGGAATTTTATCTTTAATAGCAGCACTTGTACCAATATCCTATTCAAACAAATATATAATATATCCTTTATCCGTTTTATATTTTTGTAAATTTTCTAAAGTACAAATATAAATTGTTGTTTTATATTTAATATTATCCATATATTTAACTTTCATAAAAGTTATATTATTATATTTAAATGTAATAGTCTAATTTAAATCTTTATTTTCAGGTTGAGTTATCTACATAACAGCAGATGTTCCTTTTTCTGCACCATAGCCGTTAAACATAATAGAACACTTATAATTATTATCATCTGCAGAAAATAACGTATTATAATATTCCTCAGTATTTGTAAGATTTCCTACAATATTATTATTGTTATTTAATCCAAAGAATAACATAAGTTCACTAGTATTTGTATTCTTAAATACAAAATTAGTACTACTACTACTATTATCTCCTCCAGATATATAATAATAAGAATTATTTAATATATTAAATTTTACGATATTATTTTCAAATGTACGTTCAAGTACACATGGTCCATCCACAAATGTTACACCATCCTATATAACATTCATTTTTATATTATGTGATATAGCAAAGTTTTTAATATTAAATGTTATTGTTGTATTTCTTTCTGAACCGGTATTTGCCTAACATGTAATAACAGGAACAATTATATTAGAATTACTAGGGAAATTAGTAGAATTTAATGGTAACTTCAATTGATCTGTTACCTCTAATGGATTTTTAAATTCAACACTACACCATTTATTTCCATTATTTGTAAATGAAAAACTTAAATTATTTGAATTATAACTAATAGGAGTATTTTTATCTGATTCTGTAACAGCAATTACATAATTTGCATCACAATAACTCACTTCACCACTCTCAAGTGTAATAGTAGGATCCATATTTTCATAACTTTGATTTAGAACAGCATTATATGTTGTGTCTTCATCTTCTTCAAGTAAAACTGGTTCTTCATCTGTAGATGTACCATCACCTAATATTAATAATATAGGTGTTAAAGTTCCTGTCGTCTATGATGTTTCAGATTCATCAACTATTGTAGTTGGTGGTGTAACAGTACCTCCACCTCCTCCACCTGTAACTTCCTATAAATCATCTTTATTAAATTTATCATTTGTTGTTGCATTTTCACCAATAGTAGACTATGATGTACTCATATCAGTATTATATGTATTATCATTATTAATAAGATTACTTTCTTCCATAAATTAAAATATTCGTATATGATATTTCATTATTTATTTTAAGCGATAAAGGGATGTAGATTATTACTAAATTCTACATCCCTTTATTTTCTCACTTCATATTCAATATATCTAAAATATGATCTGTTATAATGTCAGTTGCCTCTGTTGTTTTAACAGTGGTATATTCAATATTATGTTTTTCCAAAATATCTTTCAATTCTTGATCTGCTTCTTTTGCCTATTCAAGTGTATGAATTCTTCCATTCTGATTATATTCAGTGTCTCTATCAATAAAATATGTAATGTTATGAAATGTATTAAATTGTTCTATTACAAAATCTTCAAAATATTTACTTTTAAATTTAGAATAATAAATTGATAAAATTAATGGACTATCTGATATAACCACCTATACTTTATGATTCAATCTCCATACACGATGATATTGTTTTCCAAACATATAAATCTAATCATCCATTGTTGAATAACTTCCTTCCCAAACTCTATCTTTTGCATATTCCAATGACTGCTCACAATCAACTCCTTTCATTTTTAATTTATAAAAAATTCCACTCGCAATAGTTGATTTTCCAGCGCATGCACCAGCAATCAGATTAATAATAATTGTGTCGTCGTACTACATAATTTATTTTTTAATATATTTTTCAATAAACATTTTATCATTAGTTAAAAAATATGTTGATGTAGATGCATCTGATAATAATGCTTTAAAAAAATAAAAAGTATCAAATTTTATACATTTTACTTCAGTAATATCATACATTATTTTTATATGTGATATATTAATTAAATCATTTGCACCATTACATAACAAATTACGTATATCAGCCATTATAATTGAATTATCTACATATTTTCCTAATTCCTTATAATTATATAATGCATCAATAGATAAATCATGTTTATCTAACAATGATAATAAATCTTTTACATTTCCTGATATACCTTTAACCCTGATTAATATATTATCTGTATCCTTCTTTTTAAATTTTATCATTTTGCAAACATTTTAATAACAGGTTCAAAAATCTCTACTACTTTATCCCAGTTTACATATGGTCTTCTTGATTTTCCATATACTAAAGGACATCCAACATTTCTGTCATCAATAGAAAATGGCGCATATGCTTTAGGTGAATCTGTCCATTTTTCTTGCTCTGGATCTTTACTGATACCATATAATTTAATCCCTTTTTCTTTACACCATGCAACAGCTTCATCCAATGAATCGCCGCTTCTCATAGTATCGAGAATAATTCCTACATTATATTCATCAACCCATCTCTTCAATGTTTCAACACAACCTTCAGTTTCTTTACCAATCTCAGGATATTCATGTTGAACCATTGTTCCATCAAAATCAACACATACAGTAATAGACGGTTTAATTTTCATCATTCCGTCATCTTTCAATCCTGTTTCGTGAAAAGCTCCTATATTATCTTGAATTTCCTGCATTTCTCTTTTAATATCTTTAAAAATTTCAGTCATTAAATAATAACGTTTTATTTTTTATATCTTATATAAAAAAATAAGGAAATAGTTTATTACCATTTCCTTATTGGACAGCCGTCTATACTAATTCCCTATTTATCTAATAAAAAGTCCACCCTAGTTTTTGCTTTAAGAATACATCCACATTTATCACATATACCATGATTATAATGCTCACATTTTTTACATATAGTCATTCTCTTTTTAGAAAGTCGAGATTCTTTAAATGTTATAATATCAAATAACCATTTTAAATAGCCTTCTATAATATATAATATATGTTGTAAAAACATAATTACAAAAGATAATATATTATTCATCATTATGTATTCTTTTTTATATTTATTATTTAGAACACTTTAGTAATATAATCCCTTGATAAATCTCTTAATTTTTCTATCAATTTTATTTTTTCATCCTTACCTATATTGTCAAACTTACAATTAAATTTATTAACATCACATTCAAAATCAGATGAGTATGCAAATTCATTCAAACCTAAATTTGTTAACAAATATAAATGGGCTACAAATCTGCCTGATTCAAATTTTATAACAATTTTTATTTTCTTCCTGTTATACTTTACAAATTCACTGTAATAATCTGTATATGTACGACTTTCTGTTAAAATATGTAATCTATTAATCATAATTTAATATTATTATCATTGTCATTATAATTATCTTTATCTTTCTTCAACCGTTTATTACGTAATAATTCTTCATATCTTAAATCTTCATCTATCTCATTAATAAGATTATCTATTATACGTCGTGGTATTGAGAATAATAAAAAACATGCTGCAATTAATGGCCAAAAAATAATACTCATTACAATTGTTGAATATTCATCACCTTGACATACTGATTGCTTATAATCTTTTCGAACATCCATAAAATCGTATTTATAACCAATTCCGAATATTGTAATACCAAAAGCAATATACAATGCTATAAACATAATAATGTATATAAATGTCATCATAATTTAAATCGTTTAATATTTTACCTTTTATTAATTATTCTATAATTAGAAAAATGTCTTATTTATTAGTTATGAAATTTATTATAAATTACTTTTTGTATATCCCGTTTAAATTTCATATATTGTTCCTATAACTCAAATATCATAGCATCTAATTTATCTTTTTCATCTTTTGTATATTCAGAATAACGCATATAATATTCAAAATGATAATTATTAAATTTTGTTTTTATAATATTATATTTTACAAGATAATAATTAAATAATTCTAATGCATAATAATTATAATGAGACCTTATCATTTTCATAAATACAATAATTTTTTTCATTTCAGATAATGATGTAATTTCATTTAAACTATCTATTGATACATTTTCATTTTTTACATATTCATATACTGCATTTAATCTCGCTCTCAATTCTGCTTTATTAAATAAATAACAGCAAGATAGAGCTTTATCTAAATGTATACTACCAATTAAATATATAAATGGACAATTATCAGATTCTTTATCATTATCTGGTAATCTATTTTTATTAGACTATAATACGTCTACATATTCTTTAGCATAACTTTCTCTTATATGCAAAAATTCATGTTTGCATGAACTTCTTAATAACTCCATATTATCTTTTATTCTACTAGCATTTAATTCAATAACAATTTTATCTTTTGCTTTCTATCTAGACCATACAGCAGCATATGTTTGGTTTTTTTCATCATATGCAATACGAAGATATATAGGATATTTTATTTTTTCATTATCTAATTTATTACATATTGATGTATTATTATCAAAATTATATCCTGTATATATTTCAATAAAATCATTTTTCAATTCAACATTATCTTTATTATCAAAATACAATTTTTCTATTACATCAATTACTTTATCAAATACATTACTTACATGATAACTTTCTTCTAACCAATATGCTTCTTGCATATCATCAATATTATTTTCTTTATTAAATGTTCTATTTAACTATTGTTCATATGTATAAAAATGTCTAGTATTTTCATATAACTGCATATCTTTTGAATATAATAAATTAATTAATTTATATATATATTGATTCATTTTTAATCGATATTAATTTCCTTATTTATTTTACTAATTTATACTAAATGAATTTTATATATTAAACAAATTATGTATCTTTGCAATATCAGTTTTAAACACAAATATTAATTTTTAAATAAAAAGAATTATGCCAAGTTATAAGAATGGTAATTACATTGTAACAATTTTGAGTGATGGAACAAAGATACGTAGAACAGATGCGGACTCGTTTATTCCCTCATTTTCTGAGAACGTAGACTGTAAACTTACAGATAAATGTCGAGAGATGTGCCAGTTTTGTTTAGTTCCAAATACAAAAATTACAACATCTAATGGATTAAAAAATGTTCAAGATATTACTACAGATGATTTAGTATATTCATTTAATACAAATACAAAAAATACTGAATTAAAAAATGTAATAGAAACATATGAAAGAGATTATGATGGTGAACTTATTGAAATTAAAACAGATAATCATACAATAAGATGTACACCAAATCATAAAATATTTACAACAAATCGTGGGTTTGTTAGAGCGGATGAAATAAGCATAGAAGATGACATACTTTTACTAGATTAATATCTATATTTTCTGTAATATCTTTTGATAAATAAATTAAAATGTATTTAATTTTATGTCATATTAGAGATTTTATGAAGAAAAAAGATATTGTTTATATTGTGGTAAAGATATAAGTGATAGACAATTATCAGCAAAAATATGTGATAATCCAGAATGTGAGAAAATGCGTTAGCATGAAAAATATTTAGAAAATAAGAATGGAAAAAATAAAAAACATAGAATATGTATGATATGTGGATGCGATATATCTAATTTACCATCATAGTCAAAAATATGTAAAAAAGAAGAATGTCAAAAAATTCGTTCAAAACAACGATATAATTTAGCAAAATTTAATAAAATATGCTCATGTTGTGGTAAAGAATATATTGGAACAGCAAAAACATTAGTTTGTTCTGATTGTAAACAAACATCTTATAAAAGAAAAGTTTAGAATACTCCAACAGTATTACAAAATGTATATTGTGAAAATTGTGGAACACATATAGACACATTGAAAAAATATAAAACTGTACATATATATGAAACAGTATATAAATTATGTGATGATTGTTTAAATAAGAAGAAAGAAGAAAATTATAAACGTTCATCAATAAGAATGAAAGAAAATAATCCAATGTTTAATAAAGAAACATAGATTAAAGTTGGTAATACATTAAGAAATAATTATATTAAAAAATGTGAATCACTTGGAATAGAGCCTAATGAGCGTCATATTCGACCTGAAATTCCAGAGACAAAAGAAGAATTAATTAAGAGAATGAAAGAAAATAATCCAATGTTTAATTCAGATACTGTTAATAAAATGAAAGAAACAGTACAGCAACATATAGCAGATGGAACCATTACATATAAACACGGTTCAGAACATTGGTTATGGAAAGGGAATAGAGAACTTAACGGATATGTTCGTGTAGGTCTTAGGAAATGGGTTAAACATATGTTTGAAAATGCACATTTTACATGTCAACATTGTGGTAAAACTCACACAGAATTACAAGTTCATCATACAAAGCCATTGAGAAATATTATTTCTGAATTTTTAGATAAACATAATTATACAATAGAATATATGAATTCTATTATTGGAAGTAAAGAATATAATAATTTTATACAGGAAATAATTGATTATCATTTTTAGGAAAATAAAAATATTGGTATTGTAGTTTGTCCTGAATGTCATAATGAATTAGATCCATATTATAAACGTAAAAATCATGACAAAAATTAAAGATATTAAGCGTATTAAGTATACAGGAAAAGTATATAATTTTGCAGTGAAGGATAATAACAATTATTATGCAAATAATATTTTAGTACATAATTGTTATGAGGGTTGTTCACCAGAAGGGAAACACGGTGACTTATTTTCATATCCTTTTATTAATACTCTTCATCCATATACAGAGATTGCTCTTAATGGCAATGATCTTGATCATCCTGACCTTGATAAATTTCTTGATTTTTTGAAATCAAAAAAAGTTTATGCAAACATTACAGTTAATCAGAATCAGTTTATGAGAAATTATGATAAACTGAAAAATTGGTCTGATAATAAACTTGTTTATGGTATTGGTGTTTCTTTGATTCATCCTACAGATGAACTTATTGAAAAGATGAATAGTATTCCTAATACTGTTCTGCATACTATTGTTGGAATTCTAAAGGAATCTGATATTCAAAAACTTCGTGATCATAATTTGAAAGTATTGCTTCTTGGATATAAGGATTTGCAGCGTGGTATTAATTACCATAAGCAACATAATGAATTCATTAAGAATAATACAAAATATCTTTTTGATAATCTTAATGAAATTAAGACATATTTCAAGGTTTTGAGTTTTGATAATCTTGCGATTGAACAGCTTAAAGTACAGCGTATTCTTTCATCAGAGGAATGGGATGAATTCTATATGGGTGATGACGGAGGTTATACATTCTATATTGATATGGTAAAGGGTGAATTTGCAAAGAATTCAATTTCAAAAGAGCGATTCCCTATTGGTGATAAGACAATGGATGAAATGTTTCATTTTATTCAAAACAAATATAACAAGAAATAATATAATATATTATGTTATGAAAGTACAAATTAGACGAGGTGTATTTGAAACAAATTCAAGTTCCGTACATACATTAACTATATGTTTGGAACCAGTAAATATTGAAAAATATGCAGGTATGACATTTAAACTTGGTATACCATGGGATAAACGTCAAACAAATGATAAAATTCAGGAACGTCTTGATTCATTGTTTAATTACATGACAATGAATGATTCATTAACAAATTTCATTTATTGCAAAAACCGTATTAATAAGGTAATTTCAAAATATGAAATTAAGTTTGATTACCTTATTGATGAAAATGGTGAATATGAATCAAGTGGGTGGTGTGAAGATGTATTGGATAATATTTTCAATAATAATGTTGATGATGAAACATTTGAAAAATATCTTTTAGGATATATTTTTAACAATAAATCATCATGTCAATGTTTTGATAATAATTATTTTAGCAGTGATAATGATCTTCCACAAGGTTCTAAATATAAAAATTTTTATGAATATTGTTAAATATGAAAATACAAATTAGAAGAGGCGTATTTGAAACCAATTCAAGTTCTACTCATAGTTTGCAAATTACTAAAGGTTCTATAGATTCAGTTAGAGATAATATATTCAAAGCTATTATAGAGCAATATAAAGAAAACATTGATAATGATATGTTTAATCCTTTACTTTGTATTGATAAAGAAAATAAAACATTTACACTTACAGGCATATATTTTGAAAATGGTGATGAATGTGGAAATGTTTATTATATTATCTCAAACTGGATTGCAAAACTTCAGTATATTGCAATGGCATTAAATGAAAATGCATATTATATAGAAGATTATAATAGAGATGCATATGGTTCAACTTATTTTGAAAATGAATATCATGACACATTGCTAACAGATACTAAAGTATATGCAAGATTTGTTGAACGAATTAAAGAATATACAAAAAGTAAAGGTTATGATATTGTACATGTAATCAATAATCTTGAACATGGTGTATATACAGAAACAATAGAAAATACAGATACACATGTAAAATATTTTTCTGAACATGGTAATAATAAATGGATTACTGTAGATGAGTTCGATAAATTCTTTGATGATGTAATGAAAGATGAAAATATTATTACATTTCAAGATATTGCATATGCACCTTATAATAAGCCAAAAATTTATATTTTATAATATATGAAAATTCAGATTAGAGAAGGCGTATTTGAAACGAATTCAAGTTCTACACATTCATTAGCATTATTTAATGGTAGTGATTGGCAAGCATTTAAAGAAGGAAAAATGGTTATTGAAAATGGACCATCAGCAGACAAACTTATTAATGTAAAAGATGTTCCGAAGGATCAATTAATTTATGATCCTAATAATGTAGATGAAGATATTTGGTTCGATGACTATGATTATATTCCTTATGAAGTATGGAAGGATATTTATCATTATGCGGATGAAGGTTGGGATACTATTACAGAAGTTGTAAAAGACTCTAATGGTGTTGATTCTACTATTGTTGTTTCTACATATCAACCATGTTAATCTATTAATTTTTAAAAATAAAGTAAATGAAAGTACAAATTAGACAAAGTGTATTTGAAACAAATTCAAGTTCTACACATGCAATTTCTATTATTAAGAAATCAAATCTTACTGAATATCCAGATGCGGTAAGATTTAATAAAGGTAATTTTGGATGGGATTTTGAAATTTATTTCAATACATCAGATAAAGCATCATATCTATGGGAAGCTATTATTGGATATTATTGGAAAAATATCGATAAGGTCAAAGAGTGTATGCAAGCAATTAAAGAAACACTTGCAAAATATGGAATTAAAGCCGTATTTGTTTATGATGATATTTCTATGCATACTCATACATATGATAATGGTGACACAGATACTTACATAGTATGTAAGAATGCAGAAGGTGAAAAAGATGATGGTTATATTGACCATACAGAAGACCTTGGTGATTTTATTGAGTCAACAGTATTTAATGAAAAAAGACTTTTGAATTATTTGTTTGATTATAATAGTTATGTATCAACAGGTAATGATAATGTTGATGAAGAAGTAGAAACACCAGATTTTGGTTCTTCTTGGGATTTTGATAAAGGTAATTAAAAATTAATATAAATTTAATACAATGAAAGTATAGGTAAGACAAGGTGTATTTGAAACAAATTCAAGTTCTGTCCATACACTTACTATGTGTTCTGATTCAGAATATAAGAAGTGGGAAAATGGTGAACTTCTATATGGCAAATATAGTGAGGTTTTCATTACAAGAGAAGAATATGAAGCAAATCAAGAGAAATATGATTCAGATGATGATTATAAATCATATGATGATTATTTTAATGATTATGATATGGAAACATATGATGAATCATATAAAACACCAGGAGGCGAAATTGTTCATGCATTTGGACGATATGGTTATGATAGTTAATTAAATAAAATGAGATATAACATCCTATAGTTATATCTCATTTTTATACCATATTCACTCTGTATCATCATGTAATTAATAAAATATAGAAATACTAAGCTACCTATATATTAATCAAAATATGAGCAAATAAATATAAAAATAAATTATATATTAATTTATGAATAGTAAAAAACTTTATGAAAATATTATAACTTCTATTGCAAAATCTGTTAAAACAAAAATTAATGAAAGTTATAGTAGTAGTTCAGATTCTTACTCTGAAACAATAGATACAGAAGGTGAAAAATTAACAATGATTATTGGAGATCCTTGTTATATTTTAGATGATGATATTTATGAAAATTGTTGGGGACCAGATTATGAAGATGGTATAATCACAGATGATAATAATATTATCGGTTTTGTTCATGGAACTGCATTTGGTGATGGTTCATATGATTCAATGTCTGGTAAAACATATGGAGTAGATGCAGGAGCTTTAGGTATCTTTGATTCTTCATATTGTAAGGATATTGATGAACTTAGAAATTATAATGATGTAAAAGTTATTGATGTAGATGATGCAGATTCTCACACTATAAAGTTATCATATGAAGATGGAACATTCACATTTTATATTGATAATGATAATGTAGAAGAAATATATACTGGAGATCCTCAAGAAGATGATGAATATGATGAGGAAACCGATTCTGATGATTATTTGTATGATGAAAATGATGATGATGATTTATATTAATATATAAAATTAAAGGATTGAGAATATTTACTTCTCAATCCTTTTTTTAACTTCTTTTATAAAATCACAATACTTATATAATTTATTACATACGCAATCATCTGACATCATATAATTTCCGCATGATTCACATGGTGATTTAAATATTTCTTTTAATACTTCATTCTTAATAACATTTTTTCCATATTCAACACCACGTCTAAAAATAAGTTCATACTTATTTTTCTCTAATTGTGATAAAGTAGGAAATTGTTCATCTAATTCTTTATCTATCGCTTCTTCATCAGCAGATTTTTCATCTTTAACTCTTGTTATATTAAAATGAACTTTACCTACTTCATTTTCAGTTGGTCTAGAAGAACCTGTAAATGATATATTATATTCTCTCTGATATTCTGGATCCCATACAACTAATTTTGCATTATCCCATTCATTATCATTATATATCATTGCAATATCCTTCAACCCATGTATACTTGGATATTTATATAAACTCATATATTAAATTACTTATTTTCTTTTTCTACTTTTCTAATTAACTTATGTATTTCACTAGTAATAGAAATTATTTGTTGATCAGAAAATTTATATGTTTTCTTAAGGTAATTACCAAAATCTTTAAATTCTTTTGGTTCCTCTAATACATTCATATCTACTATCATAATGTTATTGTAGTTTTTTCTAAATCTCTACTAAAATTATATAAAGATAGATACATATCTTTATAATATGTCCGCTTTACTATTACAGATACATAATAAGTTGTACCAGTAGTTGTACATCCATATACACGTGGTATTACATTTGCAAATACAATTTCATTTAAATATTTTTTATTATTTTCTGCATCAGACATTATTTTTTGAATAGCATATCTTAAATGTTTAACACCATCATTACATGAATATGTATTATCAGACATATATGTTAAATATCGAATTTCTGTTTCTCTTTCAATATTTTTATTTTTAAACTTTATCATATATAATTTGTATTTAAATAATTAAAAAAAGTTTATATAAGAAGAAAAGGTTTAAAGAATATTCGCCAACATTCTTTAAACCTTTGTAAAATACAGTAGGAAATATTTAATCTATATCAATATAGAAATCTCTATTACAAGTAACACAATGTGCATGTTCTTGATACTTCATATTATCATAACCACAATCAAGAACTTCTGATGAACCACATATAGGACATGGTTCTGAAATATAATTAACTTTTGATTTTGCATTGTTAATTATAATAATTCCTACTGTAATAATAACTGTAAGAAGTGTTATTTGTATCTTGAGTTTCTTATCCATATCTTTATTGTTTTATTATTTAACAATACAAAGATACACATTATTCTTTAAATAAAAAAATTATTCAAAGACTTTTTAAATATATCATAATTTATACCTCCAGGTATAGCGAATATTACTTTTTTAAAATGATAGTAATTAGTAGAATAAAGTAAATCTTTAAATGTTGAGGCTACAAATTCTGGATCATTTTTAAAAACCCCACATCCAAATGCACCTAAAATTAATTCAGTTTCATTATTCTTTTCAGCAATATCGAGAATAAATTTTATTCTATTTCTAATTGTATCATATGCTTTGTATTTAGAACCTTTAAATATACTCAAATTAGGTGCAGCACATGTTATAACATTAACAACCGCTTTACTATTACTAAATACAATACCTGGTGAATAAATCGCTACATTTCTATATAATCCACCATTAGTATTGTTTTTATTATCTTCATAGTAAGACTCAAATTTTTCAGATGAAATAACATTATATAATGTACTATCATGACAAATAGCTTCTTCTTGTGCAATAGCACCATTTATGAATCCACCACCTGGTTTTTTATAACTTGCAAAATTTAAAACACAAAGTTTTTCATCATGTTTATATTTAGATACAGCATCTGTTGTTGTCATGTTTTCAACAACAACAATTACATTATTGTTGTATATATTATCATCTGTATATATAATAGAATTAGTTATAGAAGCATTAATCATTATATAATATTCTTTATTCATCTGTTCTGTATGATTAATAGCTTTTTCTTTTCTTGTACTTTTATTATCCATATTAATAAATTATTAGAATGGTTAATAGATTAAATACAAAATCTATTAACCATTTTATTTTTACATATTAATATCAATACCACACATCTGAATAACTGCATTAAGTTCTTCTACTGTATCTGCATAACTTACAGATGCACGTTTAATAATTGCGCCAGTTTCATTACATCTCCAGCAATTAATATTAAATGCAAGTTTATTACTTAATGGAAGGTATTCCTGTTCTACACTAACTCTCCACTCTGGATTCTTATTATTTGTTTTATAAAAACGACACAAAACTCTATCAGGATGATTAGTTTCATATCCATGTGCCAACAGATATTCTTTTGTAAGTTCCATAATATCTTTACTTTATTTTAAATGTTAATATTTTTCTAATAACTTTAAATACATATTTTAATCCAAACATCCATACAATTAACATCCATATTGCAGTTATAAATTCTGCAATAAATCTATATAACCCTACGATTAATTTAAGTAAATAATCTCTTATCTTACAGGCTTTCTCATAATCTTTACAGCTTCTACTATCTGCATAATCATCAGGGTCAAAATAACTCTTAATTATTACCCAGTTAAATATCGGTAATAATGTACATA
>NFYZ01004831.1_pt1 | contig 14137 bp, 17 predicted proteins | sample 1092561 | NCBI WGS metagenome assembly NFYZ01 (sample SAMN03609887, study PRJNA323583) | gut metagenome | isolation source: feces | host: Rattus norvegicus | place: Malaysia | collected 2013 | reverse complement strand
ACGCTCTTCCGATCTCCCTAACGTCGGAGAAAACGCCCTAAATGAAAGGTATTATCATTAATAACCGTTATCAATTAGATGAATTTTCACACAAAAGATAACAATTATCAATTAGAATAAAAGAATTATAAATAGAAATATAAGAAAGGAGGTAAGATCATGGGTGTAGGTAGACCACGCAAGCTATCAGTAGTCAGCACAAAGCATTTTTCTAAAGAAGAAAAGGAAGCTAGAAGAAAACAAGAAGAAAGTTTAAAAGTAGCAAGAAATTTAGTAGCCCCTGACTGGTTATGTGAAGAAGCAAAAGAAGAATTTTATAGAATTGTTGAAGAATCAACGCCAATCGACATAATCGACAATATGGACATTTCATTCCTTGCAATGTACGCTGACGCATATACGAACTATTACAAGATAGCTGAAGAAATAAACGAAATGGAAATATTGACAGAGTCATTTGATGGAGAAGTTAAGATGAATAAAGCTAGATACGACTTGACAAGAATGCAAGAAAAATATAAATCTGTTATTTTCCAGTGCAGTGCGAAACTAGGACTTGCAACATCTGATAGGCTGAGATTGGCAATTCCAGTTACTGACGAAAAACCGACAAATCCTTTCTTACAGTTTATAGATGAGAAATAGAACACTTGAATATGCTGAGAAAGTCGTATCGGGTAAGGTTTTAAAAGGACAGTCAGAAAGGCTATGTTGTCAAAGATTTATAAACGATCTAAAACGTCAAGAAGATGATGATTTTAAGTTTTATTTCAATGTTGAAGAGGCTGAAAAGTATATCGACATTGCAAACACTTTAAAAATTTCAGAAGGTACTAAGACAGAACAACTGAAAACAAGAGGGTTTCAAGATTTTATAATCGGAAACTTACACGGTTGGTTTGATAAACGTAACGACAATAATAGATTTAAAGAAGCGTACATTCAGATAGCTAGACAGAATGGAAAATCTTTTTTGTCAGGGATTGAAGGTGTTAATTGGTCAACTTTTGCAAACTACAAAAATGGCCTTATCGTTCTTGGAGCAACAAAGCAAGATCAGGCAAATATAGTTTGGAATGAGATAGCTAAATTCATTCGTGCTGATGAGAATTTAAACGAGTTGTATAAAGTAACAGAACATATACGAACAATTACAAGTAAGATTACAAAAACAGAAATTAAATCTGTTGGTAGAGATACAAAATCATTAGATGGATTTCGAACGATAGAACAGTGTCCTTTTTTAAAAGAAATTTTAAAATCGAATCGGGCAAAAACGGTGCTAAAACTAACATTATATGATATAATATTAGTATAAAAGAAGCTAAGTTTTGAGGTGATTGATATGAAAGGAACTATTTACAAATTAACTAACAAAAAAAATGGGAAAGTGTACATTGGGCAAACCGTTCAACCTTTAGAGAGAAGAATCGGTTCTCACAAATCACATTTAAATGTGAATGCCCACCATAATGATTTATTACAAAGAGTATATAACAAACATGGTTGGATATTTGACATTGAAACATTAGAAGAATGTAGTATAAATGAAATTGATGAACGTGAAAAATATTGGATAACTTATTATGATAGTACTGATAGAGAAAAAGGTTATAACTTTGAAGATGGAGGGAACAAACTTAAAAAACATCATCCTGAAACAATACAAAAATTTATAACGAATAGTCGAGGAAAAAATAATAAGTTAACGGTTGAAGATGTAAAAAATATAAAGCTATCTATAATTGAAGGCGAATCTTTAACTGAGGTTGCTAATAGATATGGTGTTACTTGTGATTGTATTTATAGAATTAAAAATCTTGACAACTGGGAATATGTTAGTCCAGAACTTAATAACATACTAATTAAAATTGATACATCTAATACACCTAAAGAATTAACAGATGAGGAGAAAGAGGAATGTATAAAATTAATATTTTCCGATAAACCTTTATATAAAATAGCAAAAAAATATGGGGTCGCATACAATAGATTTGTTTCTATCTTTAGCACAGAAATTAATACTAAAAGAAATGAAATAGATTTAATTAAAGAGAAAACAATAAAAATGTTTTTTGAGAACAAGACCGTAGACGAAATTTTGACCGCAACCAAACTTTCCTATCCACAATATAAAAGAATAGTAAAAGGCTTAATTGAAAACCGTAGAGCCAAAAATATTGAATATGTTGGGGAGCAACTTAAATTAGGTAAAACTAACAGAGAGTTAGCTAAAGAGTTAAATGTAAATAGGTGTACAATCACCGTGTATAAAAAAGAATACGAAAAAATAAGCCAATACCGTGATAATTAATAGAACTAAAAACCTATTAGCATTGTAACGCATAGAAATTGAAACTTCGAGGAGACGGTTACTCTCCTTTTTATACGAAGAATATAATATTTCCACGAGTGTCCGACACCTAAACAGTAAAGCTGTAGGTGATGATATATGCTGAGCTTATAGGAAACTATAAGAAGTAGAGGATAAAAAGCCTTTACGGTAACAAAATGACTATCCATTGTTGATGAATATCATGCTCACAAAACTGGGCAGATGTATCACTTACTTTTTGACGGCCAGAAGAATGTTGACTCTTCATTGACGCTAGCAATAACTACCGCTGGATTTACGATTGGTGGAGCTTGTCATCAACATTATCAAATGTGTAAGAAAATTATAGAAGGAACATTTGAGAAAGAATCTCAATTTGTATTCATATGCGAACCTGACAAGGATGGCGATCTGTCAGATCCAAAAACTTGGGCGATGGCAAATCCATTAACACTTTGGAATGATGATGACTCATATAATGAAGAAGCGATTGAGAAAATGCAGGAAAAGTATAATTCCGCACAAGAAAAACAAGGTGAAACACTTGTAAACTTCATGACAAAAGATTTGAATATGTGGGTGAGTAATGCAGGTGATTTACTTTTAAATTATGATAAGATTCTAGAAGCAAAATCAGACTTAACACTTGAGGATATGCGAGGAAAAGAATGTTATTTAGGAATAGACCTATCAAGTGGTGGGGATTTAACAAGTATTTCGATGTTGTTCCCTTTGGAAAACAACAAAGTTTTTATACACTCACATTCATTTATGCCCAATAACAGGCTTTTAGAACATGAAAGAACAGATTCAGTACCATATAGGTTATGGGTAAACGATGGATTACTCACATTAACGCATGGTGCGAGTGGAATAAAGACTGATTATAAGTTTATTATTGATTATTTACTTAAAATAAAAGATGAATTTAATTTAAACTTTATAGAGTGCGGTTATGATCCACATAACGCCGGTGCTTTTATATCTGACTTGTCATTTTTAGAGTGCGATTTAACTGAAATAATACAATCAGCAAGATCTTTAAATGATTCAACAGTAGATTTTGCACTATCATTTGATGCAAATCAAATATTATATAACAAAAATAACGCACTTTTTATATGGTCGCTTAGTTCAGCTAAAAAAGATGTAAATAGTTTTGGCGAGATTAAGATAGATAAAAAAGACCGTGGAAGAATAGATCCAGTCGACGCAAGCATTGATGCATGGAAACTGTATTTCTTAAGAAACAAGATGAATACATTTAATGCCAATAGCGAATACGATGATTGGGAAGAGTTACTAAACAATTTTAAAAAATAATTAAGAAAGGAGGAAATAATGGGATTTTTTAATAAGATAAAAAACGTATTTACAGAGGACACAAACACAATTAAGCTTTCTGACATAAACGCATATTTTGAGTCACATAATATAAATGTAGAAAATGACTTATCAGAAGTGACATACTATACTTGTTTAAAAGTATTATCCGAATCACTTGGAAAATTAAGTATACACCTAAAAGATGGAGATGGGATTAAAGTAGAAGATCATGACGCTTTAAGATTATTAAAAGTCAGACCTAACAGTTTTATGTCACCATCAAGCCTGAAAACTTTACTAGAATATAATCGTAATCACTATGGTAACAGTTATGCATATATCAAGTACGATAAACTAGGTAGAGCAGAAGGGATATATCCTTTAGAGCCCGACAGAGTAAGAATCATTATCGATAATACTAATACATTTAACTTTGACACACCTTATGTTTACGAATATCAAAGTTCAGTTGATAATAAAACTTATTTATTTAAAAATACAGAAATTCTACACTTTAAAGGTGGTCTATCAGAAAATGGAATAGTTGGAACATCAGTAAGAGAAACCTTAGCTAGAACATTATCGGCGAGTAAAGAAGCACAATCTTGTTTAGACAACCTTTACAAAAATGGACTTACCGCAAACGCAATAATAAAATATACTGGCGACTTTGACACCGCAAGAAAAACAAAATTAGTTAAAGAACTTTCAGATTTTGCGAGTAATAGTTCAGGCGAGAGAATAATTCCAATTCCCTTCGGAATGGATCTTCAGCCAATCGACTTAAAACTTACAGACGCTCAATTCTATGAACTTAGAAAATATACTGCTTTACAGATAGCAAGTGCTTTCGGAATTAAACCAAATCACTTAAATGATTATGAAAAATCAAGTTATTCTAATTCAGAAATGCAGAATCTAAGTTTTTACGTTGATACACTTTTATATATTCTAACTCATTATGAAGAAGAATTAAATTATAAAATGTTAGATGAAGAAGAACGTGCAAAAGGTTATCATTTTGAAATAAATGTAGCCACAATCTTACGTGGCGATTTAAAAACACAAGCACAATCGTTATCAAGATTAACACAGTCAAGTATTTACCGTATAAATGAAGCCCGCCAATACCTTGGAATGCCAAAAATCAAAGGTGGTGACACAATAATGGTAAATGGTTCGTATGTTGAACTTGAAAACATTGGTAAAGCGTACGAAAGATACGAAAAAGACAACGAAGAAGTAGAAGAAAATGACGAAGAAACAGAAACAACTGAAGACAATACAATATAGAAGGGGGGTGAAACTATGATAAAAGTTGAGAATAAAGCAGAATATCTTGACATCTCAATCACTGGGGACATAGTAGATGACGGCTCAACGTGTTGGTATAGTGAATCAGACCACTTTACTTACCCTACTGCAGTATATGAACAACTACAAAAGAACCCTAACAAACCTTTGAATGTAAGGATAAATAGCCTTGGTGGTGATGTTTTCGCCGGTATTGGAATATATAATATATTAAAATCACATAAAGCAAAGTCTACTGCAAGAATAGAGGGTATTGCTGGAAGTTCAGCAAGTATAATAGCTTTCGGTTGTGATGAAATAATACTTCCAAAAAATGGGTATCTGATGATTCACAAGCCACTAGTAAACGTATTTGGAAACGCCCTTGAATTACAATCAAAAATAGAACTACTAGACAAAATTCAATCTGGCATTGTGGATAGCTACATGTCAAAATCTAAAGTATCAAGGGAAAAGGTGAACGATCTTGTAAATAATGAAACATGGTTACAAGGTTTAGACGCAAGACAGTACTTCGATATTATAGTAGAGGATTCAGAAGTCAAGAATTGTACAAGTTCAATAATGAACAAGACAGAACTTCCCGATTTTATAAAATCAAAGGTGGTGAATGAAGAAATGAATGAAGAATTTATGAAGAAACAGAATGAAGAAAATCAGCCTGACAAATCCGATCAAAATGAAGAAAAGGTTGATAAATATAGTAAAGAAAATATAGATAAAGTTATGAGAGAAATTTCAAAAGCTCTTTCTAATCTTTCAAAGACGATAGAAGATTTTAACAGTGATGAAAAGAAAAATGAAGATAATAATGATGAAAAAAAGTATGAAGAAAAGAAAGAATTAAATGAGGATTCAACAGACGATAATACAATGTCTATTGAAAATAAAATTTTAAACGCATTGAGCGAGGAGGTATAATTTGAATAAGAGTACAGAAATTAGAAGAAAGCTAGATTCACAGAAAACTGAAATGCTGAATCTATATAATTCAGGAAACAAGACAAAAGCACTAGAAATAGCAAACAATATTGATTCACTTAAGAAAGATTTGAAAATTGCAGAAACGGAAGAAGGGATATTCGATATGTCAAACAGTCAGACAATAACAAGCAAAAATGAAGTAATACCTGAGCAGGTACTGAACAAGTGTTTATTCAACAAGACACTTACAGATTCAGAAGCCGAATATGCTAATAAGTATTTAAATGCAAGTGCAGAAGTTGGTCAGTTAGGATCTGTAGATGAAAGAGGTGGATATTTATTAACTAAGGAACAAGAAACAGATATTAAAACTTTTAGAAGAAATAGAGCTTCTCTAAAGACTTTAGTTAATGTAAAAAAGGTTTCTTCAAGAACAGGATCATATGTTACGGAAGGTGAAAACAACCTAGAACTTATAAACTTTGATGAACTTTCAGATTTGACAGAAAAGGATGTAAAGTTTGCAAAGAAGGAATGGTCAGTAAGAGACTATGGATTGTTACTACCAGTTGCAAAGCAGTTAACGCAAGATATTAGTGCAAATCTTATGGGATTCATTGGTGACGAATTCGCAAAGGCAAGTATAAATACTGAAAATAAAGTAATAGCTGCTGAATTAGAAAAGCTTACAGTAAAGACAATAAAGAATTACGACGGAATAAAGACAATATTAAACGTTGATCTAGATCCTGCTATATCTTCAAATGCAAAGATAATAACAAATCAGACATCATTTGATTACCTTGATTCACTAAAAGACGAAAACGGACACGATATACTTCAGCCAGTTTTAACTGACCCAACAAAGAGAATGTTTAGAGGAAGAACTATCGAAGTATTCCCTGACGAAATAATAAAACCAAAAACACCAAAGAATATGGTATTTTATGTAGGTGATCCTGCTGAGTACTTAAGATTCTATGAAAAGTTAGGAACAGAAATAGCAAGATCAGAAGAAGCAGGATTTAAACAATATGCAACTTGGTTAAGAGTCGTTCAGAGATTCGATACTGGTGTGTTTGATGAAAAGGCACTTGTAAGAGCTGAACTAAAGCCAGAAGTAATAACCGAACCTTAATAAAATCAAAACGAGGTGATATAATTGAAACTTACTCTTGAAGAAGTGAAATTATATCTTAGAGTAGACAATGAAGAAGAGGATAAGTTAATTGGAACGTTAGTCGACAGTGCGTATTCTTATATGAATAACGCAGTCGACAGTTTCAAAGATAAATACGAGAAAGAAAACTTTAAGAATATGTGTGATGTAATAATTTTAACTTTAATAACGGAATGGTATGACAGTAGAATTTATTCTAAAGATGACAGAAAAGACAAAGTAAGTCATATAATTACTGCAATGATACAACAATTGCAATATGGTAATTACGATGAAAATTGATTCAGGATACTTCGACAGACGCATTACGTTATATAAGAAAAATTATAATCACATAAATGAACTTGGCGAGAAATCAGTTAAAATAGAGAAGTGGAAAACAATCTGGGCGGAAGTAAAAGGATTACGAGGTTATGAGCAACTAGACAAAGTGGGAACAATAGATTCAAGTAGGACTTATAAAGTTGTAATCAGGTATATTAAAGATATTGATCAAGCAGTGGAGATAGAATATGAAGGTGCAATATATGACATTACCTCAGTAGTTGAATTAGGTCGTAAAGATTATATAGAAATATATATGAAAAACGATTCTAAAATATTAGAGAAAGGAGTGTATGAAGATGGAAATAGACGTTAAAGTTGAAGGGGCGGTTGAATTTAAAGAAGCATTGAAGGTAGTAGAAAGAATGCTACCTGACAAATGTCTTGAATTTCTTGAACTAAAAGCAAAAGACTTAGAAGAAGATGTCATGTATGAAATGTCAGCACAAGGTATAGTTAGAACTGGTAAACTAGCGACATCTTTTGAACATGACAAACCTAAGAAGTCACTGTCTGGTGCTCATTCGGTAACAGTAGATTCAGGAGAAAGATACGCACATTTAATTGAAGATGGTCATGAGTTAGTAGGGCATAAACCTACGTTTAGACATCTTGGATATGTTAAAGCTTATGCTCCACTACAAAAGACTATAGATAAATTAAACATGACTTACTCCGCCGACGCCGAGAAATATGTTAGATCTGTCTTTGATACACTGGAAAGATAATATGATAAACTACATAGATATTAAAAAAGCAATAAATACTAGCTTGAAAGATTATTTTGATTTTGACATATACTCAAATACATCACAAGATGATTTTAATGTACCATGCTTTTTTACAGATTTACGAACGATTTCACACTCAGCAACTTCTAAAACTACTGATAGATACAATATAAGAATTCGTATTTTTTATTATCCTCAGGAAAAAAACGACACTTTAGATATGATGAACATAGCAGAAGAATTAAGACAATTGTTTAGATTAACTTTTAATGTCAAAGATAGATCTTTAAACATTTTAGAGTCAGAAATATATTTGAACACGCAAAGTGGTTTTTTAGAATATACATTTAGACTAGACTTCTTACAAAGAATAGATGTTGAAGAATTTGACAAAATGGAATCTGTAGAGATGAATTTAAACAATATGAAATATAATATTAAATAGAAAGTGAGGACTAGATGAGTTTAGGACTACAAAAAACTAAAATCTACTTTGTAAATAAAGTAGAACAGACTAACAAGCTACTTCAAAAAGGCTCTTTAGCTATAGTGCTAAAAGCAAATGATACAGTATCAGAAGGATTTGAAACAAAATTATACGAATTCAGAACATACGAAGAAGCTTTAAAGAAACTAAAGACAGATAAACTAAAGTTAAATGAAAGTGGAGATCAAGCACTTGAATTGGCGTTCAGGGGTGCGGTAAACAGACCTTTCAAAATTTATGTTGTGGTTACAAAAGATGACACTACTCTAATGACAGATGTTGAAAACTTAGAATCAGTTAAATTTGATTGGTTCTGTGCCCCTGAATTTGAATCGAAAGCAAGAGAAATATCTGACTGGATTATAAAGTTAAATGAAAAAAGAGATTTAGAAGTCAAAGCAGTGGTGTCGAACTACAAAGCAGATTCTGAATACATTGTAAATTTTACAACTAATGATATAATCATGAAAAGATTAGCTTCAAATTCGAATGTAAAAATAGATAGTGCGATTGGTGTAGCAAGAATAACTAGTGCGTTGTGTGGAACTCCACTTACAAGAGCAGTTACAAATTTACAATTAGATGATATATTATCAGTTGAAAGATTAAGTAATGAAGAATACGATACAAAGATAGACAATGGAGAATTAGTTTTATTCAATGATTGGGATAAAGTTAGATTCGGTAGAGGTGTAAATTCACTAACAACTCTAGCTGACAAGAACGCTGAAAGAAAGAAGATTTTAATAATTTCAAAAATGCACTTATGGAAAAGGGAAGTCAAAGAAATTATAAATGAAAAATTCTTAGGTGCATTTCAAAATAGCATAAACGAAAAGATGTTACTAGTAACTGCGATAAAGGAATATAATAATACTTTAGCAGACAAGGGTGTAATATTACAGACTGCAGATTCAATAGTCGACATTGATATTGAAGCACAAGAAGATTATCTAGTAAATGAACAAAATATAGACACATCTGAAATGACAGAAAAAGAAATACGTGACGCAAAGACAGATACATTTGTATTTATTAAAGCGAACCTACTATTTACAGACGCAATGGAAGATATTGTAGTAAAGGTAGCTAGCTAAATAAAGGAGGTATAAAATATGGCTTACGAAGTACAAGAAACATTATCAGGTACGCATGGTCAATTATGGATCAATGACGTACTATTTGAAGAAGTAACTAAATTCAGTGCTGAGTTAAACCCTGAGTTCGCGGACGTAAACAAGGGTGGAAGCATGGCAAAGTATAAAAAGTTAATAGGATATGAAGGAAAGGGTGAAGTGACGATGAATAAAGTTACTTCAAAGCTTATGAGGGCTGTCGCTGATAACTTGATGAAAGGCAAGCAAACTATGGTAAAGATAGTTTCAAACTTAGATGACCCAGATTCAAGCGGAAATGAAAGAATTGTAATCTATGACGCAATATTAGAGAAGTCAACACTTGCAGATTGGGAATCAAAATCAGTTGGTGAAGAGAAGATTCCTTTCACATTCACAAGATATGAGATATTAGAATCTATATAAAGTTCTACAATTGAATAGGGAGTTATTAACTCCCTATTGTTTTAAAAATATAAAGATGTAAAGGTATAAAGACGTAAAGATATAAAACATAACGTACAATTACAATATAAATAAGAAAAGAGGTATATATAATGAGTATAATAGACGATTTAATGGCAATGGACATGGGAGATTTTAAGAAAAATGAAGGTGATTTAACATTAAAGTTAGCTAGAAATGGAAAAGAAGTAACATTTCATTGTGTCGAATTAGATCCTGAGGACGCAACAAGGCTTTCAGAAGAATCTTTGAACTTAACAACAAATGGTGACATAACAATTTCAACTTTCAATACAAAGATAAAGACAATTTTACTTGGTTGTCCTAATGTGTTTTCGAATCAGACTTTACAATCTAAGTATTCATGTGCTACAAGCATGGATTTAATCAAGAGAATATTAACGAACGAAGAAATTACAAAGTTAGCAGATTTCATTACTGGTCTTGCAAGTTGCGAAGTTGTCGCAAAGGAAGATGAAATAAAAAACTAATATATGCTGACGCAAGAGTAAATTTCATGTATCAGATGTTTAAATATAAAAACATAATGCCAACTCAAACTTACAATGTGAGAGTTGGCGAACGTAAAATCATGACTGCTTTTTTACAACAAGAATTAGAAGAAAAAGCAGAAGATAACAAGGCTCAGGCTGAAGCATTAAATATATAATAAAATTGAATAGAAATAAACGTAGTTAAATATAGATGTTTTAATATAATCATATTTTAATATAATATTTCAATATCGAAGGAGAAAGGAGGAAAACTATGTCAAGGACTATAGAAACAGTACTCACACTGCGTGATGAAGTTTCAAAGAAGTTAAAAGGGCCTCAAAAAGCGATTGACAACTATGGAAAAAGCTTTCAAAGAGTCGGTAAAAAAGGTGAAAGACTGGGTAGAGACTTAAAATACTTAGGTGGAGATATGTTAGCAATGACAGCACCTTTCGTAGCTTTAGGTGGTGCGAGCTTGAAATTAAGTGCAGACTTTGACAGAACTATTACTAAAATTCAAGCATTCTCAGACTTTGCACCTAATGAAATAAAAAACCTTGAAAAACTAGCGATGGAAATCGGAGAAAGTACATCTAAATCAGCAAAAGACGCAGCAGACGGAATGTTACTTTTAACACAAGCTGGTTATTCTTATAATCAAGTTAAACAAGCTTCTTTACCTTTGACAAATTTGGCAATTGCTGGGGAAATGGATATGGCTAGAGCTTCTGAATTATTCGCCGGTGCGATGAGGTCAGCAAACATTCCTTTTGAAGATCACCAAAAATTATTGGATCAAGCTGCGGTTGGTTCAAATATGTATAAAGCTTCAGTAGAAGATATGCTAGTTGCTTGGGCAAGTGCGGGTGGCGAATTGAGATCAGCTAACATGTCCATGGCTGAAACAAACGCATTATTTGGAATCTTATTAAACTCTGGAAAAGGTGCTGCGGAAGCAGGTACAATAGTATCAAGAGTATTTCAGAATTTAGGGGCGACCGGTGGTGAAGCAAAAAATGCTATGGAGCAGTTAAATATTTCTATTGCTAATGGAGATGGAACTTTGCGAAATAAAATTGAAGTGCTGAAAGAACTTAAATCTAAAATTGAAAATATGTCAGAAGCTGAACAAAAGCAATATTTACAAATGATCGGTGGTAAACAATACGCTGGTGACTTGAAAACAATGCTTGATGAACTTGGAGATACTTATGATAGTAATGTTGATAAAATAAACAATTCTAGCGGTGCACTTCAAAACATGGTCAATATTCTGAAAGAAGATTTAAAAGGCCAGATTGAAGAACTAAGTTCTAAGGTTGAGGGTGTAATGTTAAAAATTGGTAAAGCTATTACACCAGTTGCCGAGGATGTTGTTAGGTTTGCGAACGATATATTTGACGTTATCAAAAAAGTAGACCCTAAGGTAATTGAAATAGTGGCTAGAGTTGTATTGGTAGTAGCAGCAATGGGTGCTATGAATTTAATAATTGGTACAGTAATAACAACTATTTTTAGATTTATAAAGAATTTAGGAAACATAATACGTGCCTTTTCAGGTCTAATACAAATCGTAGGATTGGTAGGGAAAGGCTTTGGCTTTCTATTTAAAGGTGTTGGTAAATTAGTACTAACGTTTTTAAAGTTTATACCAACAATATTAAATTTTGCAAAGATACTAGGGACAGGTCTACTTGGTGCAGTAAAAGGAGCAGGTACAGCATTACTAGCATTAGGTCCAATTGGTTGGGTATTGATAGCCGTTTTCATTGCAATAGTAGGGGCGACAATATTGATAGTTAAAAACTGGGATAAAGTGAAACTTAAAGCAAAAGAAGTAGCTGATAAAATTAAAGAACTTTGGCAAGCTTTTAGTAGTCTAAGTGGTGTACAATCTTTGATTACAATCTTTACACAAGGGTTTGCTCAAATGTTAAGTGGTTTAAAAACAATTTTTGATGGTGTAAAAACTTTATTTAATGGTTTAGTTCAACTAGTAGTAGGAGTCATTACTGGCAATATGAGTATGGCGATGCAAGGATTAGGGAATGTATTCAAAGGTGGAGCAAGTATTATCTCAGGAATATGGTCAGTACTGAGAGGAATCTTATCAATTCCAATAAAAGCTATTGTAAAATTAATAAGTACTGCGTTTACAAAAGGAGTTAACGCTGCTAAAAAACTTTGGGGTACACTTAAAAAAGCATTAGGAAAAGCAATAAAAGGTAAGGTTGAAGCGGTTACATCAGCGTTTACAAGAGGTATGAATAAGGTAAAAGATAAATGGCAAGAGGTTAAAAATTTCTTAGCCCACCCAATTAGGGGTGTAGTCAATCTATTCCAATCATCGAGTTCTGACGGGTCTCATAGATCAGGTAGAAGTAAGATTCCTTTTGACAATTATCGTGCAATACTTCATAAAGATGAGATGGTACTTAATAAATCAGACGCTGAAAAATATAGAAACTCATCCGCAAAAGCGAATGTTAAGCAAGGTTCAAGAGTTGTGCAAATAGAATCTTTGGCTAAAACGTTAGTAATAAGAGAAGAACAAGATATAGATAAGTTAGCAAAGCAATTAGCAAGAGAATTATCTTTTGCATAATAAAATGTGTGTAGGCTAATAGTCTACACACAGAAAGGAAGTGAATTATGGAAGCTTGGCTAAAAACGAAAGATAAGATGTTTAAATTTCCAATCATTCCACAGGAACATCCAGTAGAGCATTCATATCGTGTAGAAACTGAAAACTTAGTAAATGGAGATCAAGTTTCAATGTATGCCGGAAACAATTTAAAAACATTCAGTTTGGATGGACATTTTCCTCATGATTCTGATAGAGCATATACATCAGACATAATTGACAAGTGGGAATGTGTAAGACAAGTTGAAGAAATTGCAAAATCACAAGCTGAAATAAGATATATAGTAACTACTACTGAAATAAATCACCCCGTAAAGATAACGAATTTCAATTACAAAATGGCAGACGGAAGTCAAGATATCTACTTCTCACTGGACATGATAGAACACAAACCTCCAAAAGTATTAGAATGGGAACCTCCAAAATCACAAGCTGAATTAAAAGAAGAAGCTAAAAAGGTAAAGCCCACTGCTGAAAATAGATATGAAAACAGACCTTCCGTACACAATCCTGAATTGAACAGAAAAGACGATAAAGCTAGTACGGGGAATAAAAAAGTGCATGTTGTTGTAAAGGGGGATAATATGTGGGATATAGCTAATAAATATTATAAAGACGGGTCTCAACATAAGAAAATACGAAATTACCCTGAGAACCAGAAGAATTACCCTAAACTAAAAGAAAGTAACGTAATTTATGTCGGTTGGAAGTTGGTGATTCCTTAAGTGAATAAAGTACAATTAGTAATACACTTAAGAAGTGGTCAGTTCTACGATGTTACAGACTACGTTTCTT
>NFYZ01009406.1_pt1 | contig 14152 bp, 10 predicted proteins | sample 1092561 | NCBI WGS metagenome assembly NFYZ01 (sample SAMN03609887, study PRJNA323583) | gut metagenome | isolation source: feces | host: Rattus norvegicus | place: Malaysia | collected 2013 | reverse complement strand
ATTGATACCTGACCATAAGTAAGTCCTTCTTTAGTTATTTGTCTACATAGTAGTTGCTTACTTTCAAGCAAGAATACAAATTCTCTTAATTCTTCGTTAATATCTTGTGTTAAATTATATAACCAGTCAAAAGTATTTTCCCAAATTTCAGCTTCTTCTTCTGCTTTAGATTTTCCGTTACTTTTAGAACTATCATCATCTTTTCTTGTATTTTTATTCGTTTGACTTGAAAATGTAGTATATCCATAAGCATATGCAGGAAATTCGTTTTTATTCGTTCCAGATAAAATTTTTCTTGTTTCTTCTGCAGTATAGATTTGATCTCCTTTTTTCAAGGAAGTTAATTCTGGACCATTTTTACCTACAACTTTTGCAGTACCATCTTTTCCAATAACTAATTCAGCGCCGTTTCCATCACCTAAAATACCTAGCTGATCTTTTGGTAGTCCTTTAGAACCTTTTTTATAAACAGAAATAGGAACATATTCGTCGCCAATTTTAACACCAGTTTGATTTGGTTTAATATTTACTCCAATGCTTATATCTTTTCCTTCTAAACTGTCAATTTTTGTTTGTGAATCATCAATTTTTTGACTGATAATATTATAAACACTAGTAAAAGAAGTGTTTGCTTCTTCTTCTACATTCGACCAATCTGCATCTAATCCTGTTAAAGCTTCGGCAACCTTATCTGCATATAATGTTGCATCAGCTTCTTTTTGAGCATTTTCAATAGTTCCTTTAAAATCACTTTTTAGATTTTCTAAATCATCTTCTCCTAATTCAACTCCACCAATAGTAAATGTTGTATCAGGACCAGCCTCTTCTACTTGTTGAATAATTAGCTGTTCTATTTGACCTTCAGGAATTCCAAGTGAAGATAACATGGTTTGCATATCTTCGATTGCTATTGTACCAGCTCTTTCAAAATTTGCCGCCCAAGAAGAGCCTTCACCTAATTTATTGTTAAGTTCAGTATTTATATCGTTTATACTTTTTAAATTCCCTTGAGTGTCTAATAATTCAAGAATTGCGCCATGTTCAGCTAAATAATTTTGTGCTTCTTGTAAATTTTCAAAATTATTTTCAACACCAGAAACAGTATTAGCAATATCTATCCAAATACTTTCAATATCTTTTCCTGTTAGTGCTGCCATATTAGAAATTTCTTTATCTGTAAAAACGGCAGTTTGTTCTTTAGATCCTCTTAAAGGATGTTCTGGAGTAGAAGGACCTTCTAGTTTTTTGTAGCCAGTAGTAATAGTTCTAGCTTTAACGTAATCTTCAAGCCCGGCAGCCCAGTCATTTTGAGCTAATTCTTGCTGTAAGTCTGCTGAATAATTCGTAAAATCAGTAAGCATCATTTCAGCATATTCTCTTGATACATTATAAGCCTCCATTAAAGAAGAAACAACTTGTTCTGTTGTTGCGCCATTAGTATCAAGTTGAATGATACCATCATCATCCATAAAAATGCCAATATTAGTTCCCATTGATTGATTAAATTCTTTTAATCCTTGTTGATATTTAGAATTAGTAGCTAATTCTTGCCAAGCCCCATAAAGATTCTGATCTAAAATATCAAGTCTATTTACAAAAAATTCTTCTACTTTTTTTAGCTTACCATTATACTCTTGAATTGCTTCATTCCATTGTTTTTCTCCAAATAATAATTTTAAATAATTTTGAAGTTGAATATTGCCATATTCTCCATTTTCATACATTTCGGAAACTTTTTCTCTAACTTCATTTACCCAATCACCAGCAGAACCTTCATCTATACCAGGATCGAAGTTCTCAATAGTATTAATTGCGTTATTTGCTACTTCATTTAATCCATCAAAATTAGATATCGCAACTAATAAAGAATCGGTAAGATCACCAATTTTAATTTTTCCTTGATTCAATGCCGTTAATGTTTTTGCTATTCCTCCTGCAGAAATATCTACATTATCTAGCATTTTTTGTAGAAGCTGAGAACTCTGAGCAAGTTCTTCTACATTTTCAGGAGTTAATTCACCATTTTCTTCTACTAATTCAGATATATCTTCCCTAATTTCAGAAAAATCAGCAGATTGTAAGAAATATCTAAACTGTTCTCCAGCGCCAAAAGCATCTTCTCCAGTAGCTAATAAAGAAGCTCCTAAAGCTTGAATTTTAGGTTCTGTACTTTGTGTAGCTTTATTTAATTGATAAACTGCATCAATAGGGTTACTCCAATCAATACTACTAATAATAGCTTCAGCTTGTTCTGCGACTTTTACAGATTCATTATTATAAATATCAGACATCCCTGTTAAGAATTCCGCCATTCCAGAATCTCCTAACTGAGCTTGAATTGCATCAGAGTTTCTAACCATAAAAGATTTTTGTTCATTTGTTAACGATTGCAATGTAGTTAGCATATCTTGAGTATTAGCAGAAACACCAGAAGATAAAAGTTTTTGTCCTAAAGACTCGTTAGTTTCTTTCTGTTTTTTCTTTATTAAATCTATAGATTTAGAAAAACTAGAAGCTAATTCTTCAGTACTCATGCCTAAACTAGATGCCAATTCTTCAATGCTCATACCTAATTCGCCAGCAATTTTTTCAAAATATTTAGTTGAATCCATTTTAGATAATTCTTCTAAACGCTCTGATGAAAATTCTCCAGCATTTTCGGATAATAAATCTAGCATTTCCTGGGCAGATTCGGAACCTTTTTGCGTAATAGTACTATATAATTTTTCTATATTCCCTGCCATATTATCAGTAGAGTACATTAAGGTTATTGATTCTGCAAGAGCTTGTTTATTATTTTTTATTTTATCATCAATTTGCTCTACCGGAATATTCATCATATCTGCATATAATAATTGCAAATCTTCTAATTCATTTTTATGAGGAATGATTTTACGTTTTACTAATTCTGCTTGAACTTTTTCGTCATCTGAGGTGTTATATTTGTCTTCTTTATAAAATTCTTTGGTATTCTCCTCTAGATTTTTTTCAAAATTATTAGTATAATTTTCTCCAGCAATAGAAGAAATTTTATTACCAATATCACTATCAAGAATAGCAGAATCTATTCTTGTTGTTAATAAACTATTAAATTGATCTTGAGCTAATTTTATTCTTTCTCCAGAATCTATAGAATATTTAGATAAATCTCCAGCAATACTAACATATAAGCTGGCTCTAGTAGCAGAATTTTCTCCAGTATAATTGGGCGCTTGCTCATCTAAATAATGAGTTCCATATTCGCGCATTTCTTGTGCAAATTTTAATAATTCATCGTTATATTTATAAATATTTCCTCTATTAACTTCTTTAATAAATAAATCTCTTTGATTTTCGTTATATCCATAATCACTCATTAGCTTTTTTTGCTCTTCGGAACCCATTTTTTCAAAATCAGATTGATCTATTTGTTGTGTTACGAAAATTTCTGGATTTTCTTGATATAATTTAACTAATTCATCTATTTCTTTTTCGTAGCCCATTGAGCTTTGAAAATTAGTATCACTTAATTTATTAACTAAATTTTCTTTTTGTAATGCATCTTGAGCATAAAGTTCTTCAATACTAGTACCAGTTTGATAAGCTTGAGCATTTATTACTCCTTGTTGTGCCTTTTCTTTTTGAGCGTTTTTTCCTTCTTCTTTTAATCGTAACTCTCCTTTTTCTCCACGAGTTATGTATTTTGCAAGTTCAGGATAAGTGTTTATTAAACCTAAAACTTGTTGATTTACTTTTAATAGTGCATTTTTCCATTCTTGTGTTCCTACTGTTAATTCGTCTAATTTTTCTACAGCTAAATCATAAGAATCAAAAGAACTTAATAAATCATCGTAAGCTTGTTTTGCACCATCAACTGCTTTTTCCGCCGCTTCTGCAGCTTCTTCAGCATCTTTCAAAGCCTTTGCAGCTGAATTATTATATGCTGCATTGTTCATTGCTACAATAGCTGTAGTTATAAGTCCTATTGCAGCTACAATAGGTATAATAATTGGTAGTAATGGTGCTAAAGCCGCCCATGTTTCAGTTCCAGCAATAGTAGCCATTGAAGCCATAACACCAAAAGCGGCACTAACAAGCCCCAATCCAATCGCAATAGTATCCAATATATTCGCGAGTTCTTCATAGCCGGCTTCTCTTAAAGCTGAAGATATTAGAGTTACTGTCCCAGCTATTCCAGCAATAGTAGCAGATAAAGCTGCGGCACTTGTTCCAATAGAATCTACTGTTTTTTTACTTATACCAAAAGCTTCATCTGTATTTTTAGAATAAGTTCCGCCTTCAATTCCAAATTTTTGATTGTGAAACCCTTCATTTAAGGTCTTTATTGCTTTTTGCATTTCTCCTTTGCTAGCCGCTTCAGAAAATCCTTTAATATAAGTATCGGCTAAAGTTTTTCCATCTTCGGTTAATGAATAATAAGAAATAGATTTTTTAAAATCTGAAATTAATCCTTCTGCCATTTTTGGCATCGCAGCTGCGGCTTCTCTTGAAACAGAAGAAGTATCATCAAATAAACTTGCTAACCAATTAGAATCTCTTTCTTCTTTTTTAAATCTTTGAGTAAAACTTCCGTTTACCTCTTTTGCAATTTTTCCTGCAAAAGCTTTCGCTTGAGGGCTAATCTTGGATGAACGACCGGTAAAAGCTTTTGTAATTCCTTCAATAAAGCCGTCTCCAGATTCTTCTCCTTTTTTAAAGGAAGAATCTCCAAAAGAACTAAAAATAGAATTTATAGCTTGTTTACCAATTTTTAAACCTGCAATAGCTATTGCTAATTTTGCAAAACCATCGATAGGGCCAGGAAGAGCTTCTGTTATATTATTTATAATGGTAAGAATTTGAGTTAATAAATCAACTCCAAATTTAATAACACTACTATCCATAATGCCCATTGTAAATTGATCCCAAGCATTTTTTAGTTTATTTAATTTGGCTTCTAAAGAATCCATTGTCTTACCAAATTGTTCTTGAGACGCACCAGCACTATTATTAGCAGCATTTACTAATTCCACAGTTCTATCATAGTTATTCATCATAGCAATAAAACGAGATTGTTGACGAGAACCTGCGGCAACAGTGGCAATATATCTTTGTTGCATTATATCTAATGTATTCCACTTTTTAGATAAATCTAAAAATACATCATCCAAATCTCTAAATTTCCCATTGGCGTCGGTAAGAGATACTCCAACAGAACGAAGTGCATCATCAATATCATTGAGATTTGCAGTTTCTCCTTCAACTTCAACAATTCCTGTTGGGTCTTTTTTAATCTCAGTAAATCTTGCAATGATTGTTTTCATAGCAGTACCTAAGTTTTCTGCTGATTCACGAGTAGTTTCAATCATCTGAGCAAGAAATGCTGCTGTTGTTTCAAACTCCATATTTGCAGAAGCTGCAATAGAAGCTGTTTTAGTCATAGCTGTCGCAATTTCTTCTGTATCAGAAGCGGTAATAGCAGCTAATTCTGAATATACATCATTAATTCTTTGAGCACTTGTTGCGTTTAATTCCATATTAAAACCACGAAGTGCCGCAGTCATTAAATCTGTAGTCTGAGCATAATCTAATCCTGCAATTTGAGCCATCTTTAAGGTTTCAGTACCGATTTCAAAAGTTTCGGTTGTATTTAAACCTTGCTGATAAAACAGAGTCATTGTTTCGTATACGCCTTGAATTGTTGCCCCCAATTTATTGGCTGTATCTGTATATTGTGGTAAACTATCCCACATATCCCCAATATTAAAGTCTGTAACTACCGCAGTTTCTGTCATTGCAGCATCTAATTCTTTTACTGTATCAAAAGCACTTGAAATTGTTCTTTTAAATAATTGTACTGCATTAGATATGCTAAAGAAGTCCATAACTTGATTTTGAAATCTTCGAACTTCATCTGCGGTTTTAACCATTGTATCTGCTGTGTCCTCAAAACTATCTAAATCTTTTTTTGTTTTATTAACTGGGACATTGGCATCTTCAGCTGATTTTTGTATATTATCAAAAGCAGTTTTAATTTTTTGTAGTTCTTCATCTGATAATCCGCTTATAATAGTTTGAATTTCTTCTATATCGGAAGGAATTTGTGAAATATCTTGCTTTTTAATTTCAGCTAAGCTACTTCTCAACTTGTCTAAACTTGCAGTATTTAGTGATTGAGCCGTTTGGCTTAATTCTTGTTTTAATTGAGAAATATTTGTAGTTGTAGAATCTATTTGAGAATCCAAATTTGCAATAGTAGCTCTATTTTTTGCTATTTTGGAATCAAGTTTGGTGGATTCAGATGTTAATTCTTTAATTTCTTGTGCAAGCCTATTATACTGAGAAGCTAATGCTATGTATTCTGCTGAGGTTTTCTTTATTCCACTAGCTTCCAAAGAACTCATTTGCGCCGTTAAATTAGACTGTTCTGATTCTTTGGCAGCAATTTTCTTGCTAATTCCACCTTTAGTTGAACCTAAACTTTTATTTTCTGCCGCGAGTGCATTTCTCTTTTGAGTTAAAGAATTCAGAGTATCTTCTTGTTTAGCAAGAGCTTTGTTTGCTTTTTCTATTTCTGTGGGAATAGCTTCTAACTCTTTATAATAAGTTTGTAAGGCTTTATTTGCTTTTGTTATATTACTTACAACAGAATCTGGAAAGAATTTTTCTTTATCCATTCCAGTAATTTCTTTGCCATATTTTTCTAATTGTTTATAATAATCAATAATTCTTTCAAATGAACTTGAGGCTTTCGATACATCTGAAAGAGAATGAAAACTTTTACTTGTTAAATCCTCAAATTTTTCAAGCTCACTATTAATTTTATTAAAAACATTTTGAATATTTGTATTAAATCCTTGTGGTAGTTTTAATCCTGAAAAAGCCCCTTGTATCTCTGAAATAGCACTTTTAATCTGAGAGATATTCATTGATGCATCAAAATTTAAGGTAAAACTTTTATTTGCCATTTCTTTTTTCCTCCTATATAAAAATCAGCACTAAACTCTCAACGAAAATTAGTGCTGATTTCTTTATTCATTATCTATATCATTATTTAGGAAGAAGATCTCCATTACTTTTTTATCGCCTTTTCCCCCAATAGGATACCCAACAGCTCTAAAATTTGCAACTATTGGATTAGCTTCTCTACCTAGTCTCATAGATAAATCAGACACTAATTTTAATCTTGGAATTTGAATAATTCCAGTTCTAGTTCGTCCTGTCACATCATCTTTAATTCTTGTTTTTCCTTCAAGAAACATAAATCCATCGACTAAGTTTCTTCCCACAATAACATCTGTCGCGCCATTCATATATTTATACTGATAATCAACAATTACTTCTTTTGAATCCTGCTTAATATTGATTTGAGTATCCGAGATAATCTCTATATCAGTATATTTTTGTCCAGTATTTCTATCATAAACAAATAAATTTTGAGAATATGGTTTTTCTTCGTCTAAATCTATAAAACCATTTTCATCACTCATTCTCTCTAATCGAACAGTAATAAGAATACTATCAACATCTTCTTTATATTCTAATAAATGAGAATTGCTTAATAATCCAAACTGAACCTTAGAAAAAATCCCCTGTGTAAAATTTAAATCTACTTCTTTTGTACTTTCCCATGTAACTAGCGCGCGATTATCAAAACCACCTGAAGCCTGTACCCTACTCTTTATTTCATTAAAATTTGCTAATTGAATTTTATCAAATTCTGTAATTATTTCACCAGTTTCGATGGTTCTATCATTAATCTTCATAGGATAAGTGGCTTTAAGTACAACTTCATACAGTTCTTTCATTCCAAATTGATTGTCCATATTATCCTCCTATACTAAGAAAGGCGGAGTAAAAACTCCGCCTTAATTTATCCAGTAACTTCTACAGTACAAGTATCAGTTTTTTTCTCCATCTACAGTTTTAACAGTTATAGTTACCGACGCAATAGTTACAGCTTTTCCTGTAATTAAACCATTAACTACGGTTACTTTTTCAGAATCTGAAGATTCCCAAGTAACTTGCTTATTAGTAGTATTTGGTGGCTAAACATCAACACTTAAAGTTTCAGTTCCTTCTATTGTTAAAGTAGTGGACTCTTTGTTTAAAGAAACACTCTCAACTGGAACATTCGGAGTAGTAACATTTACCTGACAGGTAGCAGATTTACCAGCACAAGAAGCTGTAATTGTCGCGGTCCCGCGCTCACTGCAGTTACAAGTCCATTAGTAACAGTCGCAAATTCGGGGTGGTCACTCTTCCAAGTAACCACTCCCGTCGCGCCTTCAGGTTCTAATGTCGCTGTAAGCTGTTTTGTATTTCCACTAGAGCCTGTTATTAAACTAATAGAGAACTCACTTAATTTAACCCCTGTAACTGCTATTATTCCTCCAAATCGTATTTCACTAATTTCATCATTACACCATCAGCAGGACGCATAACACGTAAGTTCATGTTAAATACAGATGGGTCACCTTCAGCCTCTAGTGTAATTGTATTTTCAGACTGAACTTTTGCTTTAGGAATAATAAACTGGAAGAATTCATCTTTACCAGTAGTTTCTGAACGAGCATAAGTATCACCAGTTACATAATATGTTCCTGGGAATGTCTGAGCGGAAATTTCAATAGAACTACCAGTAACAGTTAAGTCAAATGTCTGGAAATAAGTTGTATTTGCCTGTAAAGAATTAGAGGCAACAACAGAACCAGTAGCATCGTAAATAGTAGAAGATGTAATGCTTATTGTCTTTCCACCAGGAATAGTATACTGAGTAGGAGCAGTAGTTCCCTTGAAGGTTTGAGTTTTAGTAATAATAGTTAAATCGTCGGCTGTACCATCACCAAACATGATAGCCATAGATTTAACAGAGAATAGAGCATCCTCTAGTGTTACTGTAATTTCCTTTCCATAGTCCCAGATAATTAAAGGTGGGTTACCTTTACCACCGCGGGCTTCTGCTTCTTCGGCTGTCTGCTCAATAGTAGAAACTTTCAGTGTATCTAGGTAAAGAACGGGAGCACCACGGCTACCATCATCATTCACATCATAGAAAGTAACGTCAGCAACTTCTTTGATACCATATCTGTCAAGAATATTTGCCATTGTTAAATAGCCTCCTATTATTCATCTAAATTTCTAATCCAATATTTCGGTTTAATTTTTTTCGAGTCCGCACCAGCGATTAATGCTCGAATATCAGTTTCATATTTTTCTTTTTCCTGATATGTTTTTATAAGCGAATCTACTGAAGCGTAACTCAACTCTCCAACATTAAGTGGGTTAATACCTATACCCATACAACAAATTGAAACAAGTAAAGTTCCAAAAGTTATTCCCATACCTTTTTTTGCTTTAACTTTATCTCTATATCTAGCTTTCGCTTTAATTCTTTTAACTCTAGGGTCTTCATCGGGATCTGGAGGTTCCACTTTCTTTTCTCCTAGTGCTTCTCTTATAGCATTTTGAAAATCAAAATATTCTTCTTCTGTTATCATTATCATTTTTTTTAAATCTTCTAAGGAAGAAGCGTTTTTGACAATTTCTTCTAAATCACCAATTAAAATTTCTTTTCTATCATATAAAAAGGTAACTGGCTCTTTAATAAAAAAATAGAAAGCATCTTTAGCAACCCGCTCTATTTCTTTATTGTGATAGCTTGTTGCCAATAAAAATTCTAAAGGAGTTGGTATAGTAAGTAGTTCTCCATTTTCATTTGTTTTATTTAAAAAATCGTCCTCTAGTTCTTCTTGCGTAATTGTTAATAGATAACGATATTGAGAAAAATGTTCATTTTCTACAACTTCTTTTACGGTTGGCGGATAAATTTTAACCTTTCCATTAAAATCTTTCGGAAGATTTAGAAAAAATTTTTCGTTAATCATAACTTGTAATAATAAACTCCTGTTTATAACTAGAAATTTCTTCTGTTAAGAAATTGAGTTCAAAATCTCCACCAGACATCTTTCCTAATCCTTCTATCATTTTTCCATCTAAAGATTCTTCGATTTCTCCTAATATTGCAAAGGGTCTTAGATTAGTTCCTTTTATTATCCATTGAGTTAATGGAACAAAAACTTCTACCGAAATAAGAACATCTTTAAATTCTGAGTTATCTTGATTTTTCTTTCCAGTTACTACTCTTAAAGCAATAATGGAACTTGCCGTTTCTTTTGGCCCGATTCTTGGAACTATTTTAATAAGTTTCTCAAAAACCTCAGATTCTTTTTGTTCTTCGGTTAAATTCTCGTTTGATAGTGGGTCCTTATCTGTGTAGTATAATAGTTTAACTAAATTATCGTTTCGCATTAGTCTTTTCATTATTCTTTGCAGATTAACCCCAATATCTTTACAATTTCTTATTTTATTTTTCATTATTCAGCATCACCATTAAACCAGAAGAAATCATCTGGATTATCGCCGGGTTGCTGTTCAGGAATTGGAGATTTATCCCTTTCATAAACAGGGTCAACTGTTACATATTCAACACCTGGAATAGATTGAATATCATAACCTGTCACTCGATATGCTTCTTTAAGCGTGCCTTTGCCTATCTCCAAATAATCATCTTTTCTCACAAACTCATTAGTAGGAATAACAAGGAAACTCATTTTTAGATTTTCGGTATAGAGAACATCCATGCGAGAACGAGAACGAATTTCATCTTTTAGCATATTATCTTCTTGGCCATACATATATGCCCAAGTTTGCTGTAGATTGCCACTTCTATCTGTCCATTTTAAGAAATGTGTCATTTTTAAAACAACATAGCGATTATATCCACTGGCTTTTATTTCTTCTAACCAATAAATCATCCATCGGTTAGTTAACCCATTATCATTTGTAATTTCAATAATTGTACCGGATGGAATAATTACATCTAATTTTGTTAATAAGTATTGAAGAGTTTGTGTGTCATCTTGTTTATATTTTTCTAAACTCCCCGCAATATCTTCATCATTAAACTTAAAATCCACCCTATAAATAGTTTTAGAAAGATAATTTTCAAAGAGCTTTTCTCGTTGATTTTTAATTCGTGATTGATAATCCAAACCATAGCGATTTAATCGTTTTAAATAAATTTCATCATAATATCCCATTAGTCTCTACCTATTAATCCCATACAATCAAAAATAGTAGTTCTAAAATATTCATATCTTAAATATCTTAGAGAGGATAACTTATGATATAAAATATAATAGTTAATAGTTTTTTCATCTTCGTCAAATCCCTGTAATTCAATTAAAATTGAGTCAAGAAATTTTTCCCATTCTCTTCCTTTTTCAAATTCACATAATAAACCAAATAACTTATTTTTTAGTTTATTATCGTAAGCCTCTTTCATGCCAGGTGCATAATTCATTTTACATCACCTGCCAATTTACTATAATCAAATGGTTTTCCTTTTACCACTCTATAATAAATTCTTTCTAAATTAAGAGCATTTCTCTTTTCTTGCTCAAGCAATTTAATAAATTTATCTATGAGATTCGCTTGAGAGAAATCTCTTTCCTCATATAAAGGCTTTACATTTTCCCAAGTAAGAATTGTTCTATTTAACCATTCACATTTCATATATGTTGCTAAGATTTGAATTTCTTGATTGTTTAAATCTCCTACAAAAGAATCTCCTTCTATGGTCAAGTCAACTCTAGGAAATTTAAACCACGGAATCGCGCCCTTTAAAATTTCTAATAAGTCTTGTGCCAACTCGTCCTCTGTCCAGTTAGCCCATTCATCTTCTAGCATTTTAGCAAAGAAAGCATCGTAAACATTTTGTAAAGGAGTCATTTTTAATCCTCCTTATTTTGTCTTCTCAATAGGACTGCTTTAATAACATCAACGCCAGTAGCAGTTTTAAGAACCTCGCATCTATTAATATCTGTAATTTCATGGTCAATAGCATATTCAGTAAGCTCCTGTGCCTGCTCGTAAGAAATCTTACCTAACATTTCCTTCAAGTCTCTAATTGGAGCAACTGTTAAAAGTCTCTGTCTTTGAGCATCATTAAGGATAATAATATTTTCCGGCTCAGTCGCACCCTCTGGCTCAAGTCCTAATTCAATCTTTACATCCATATCATCAATCTTTAAGAAGCCATCAGTAAATAGGTTAGATACTCCTTTATAATAAATAGCTTCCTTTAGGGTATCTAAGTCAATAGTAGTTTTTGCGCCTTTTTTCTCCCAACGACGTCTTAGATGTAGTTCAGGAATATCAATTCCTACTCTACCTGTACTTAAACTTTCGATTGTAACTTTTCTATTTTCCATAATTAATTCTCCTTTTTACTCAAAAAAATTTGGGAGAGAGGGAAGTCCCTCCCTCCCTTCTTCTTTCATAAATTATATACCATAGGGGGATTCGTAAGTTTGGTCAATTCCTGTATTCTGATAGATAGCCCAGTTGTAATGAGTTAGAATTGCAGCACCCATCTTTCTGTATACATGAATTTCCATAGAGTTGTCTCTATTTTTGAAGTCGTTAATTTGGGTTTGTCCTTCAAGAACAACCTTAACAACTTTTTCTCCACCAGTAGGTAGAATATAAGCAAGCTGTGGGTCAATCCAAGTTTTTTCGTTATTTTCATCAATAAATGACTGAGGAATCATAACGATAGGAGTACCACGGAAAATATTGATATAGCCCTGATTATGAATCATATCAATATCCTGTGGATGGTAAACGCCCTGATAGTTTGTTCCAACAGGAACGATTGCGTCTGCACCCATTTCAGCAATGAACTCAGGTGGAGCAAAGATAACTGCGCCTGTACCATAGGCTCTTACTACATTAACTAGCTTTAACATTTCCTCGCCATTAAAGCTAGAACCAGTATATTTATTTACAGAAGGACGACCTGTTGCATTGATTGCTGCGCGAAGAGCTTTTTGAACCTCTAAGAATACAGAATCAGTTAAACCGTCAGTTAAAATCTGCATAACTTCAGCCATATCTTCTGCACCATCTAGCATACGCTCGTAGTCGATGGTTACAGCTCCACCTACTGCATAGGCAGGAACAGAGAATGTTTCAGTATCAAGACGGAATGTCTCGTACACACCAGAAAGTCCAACCTGAGTTAAGAATTTCTTGGCACGATTTTTACCAATTCTTCTCTTAAATACAGCTTTTTGTCCTTGTCCGACTACCTGAACATCAGCAAAAATTCCTACAGCATCAATAACTTTATTAGGAACAATTTCGTCGGCAGTCTCAATAAAAATTTCATAAATATCATATCTGTTCTTCATGAACTGATTATATGTACTGGCTAAATCTTTTAAAGCATCAGATAGAGCCGCATTTACATTTTCAGAAGAGAAGGTAGCTGGGGCAGTACCTCTAGCAGCATGAAGAGCCAGTTCTTTAATTTCGCTTAAAGTTGCCATTATATAAACCTCCTCTCAATTAAACTGTTAGTGCCTGGAACTTAATACCAAACTGTCCATCAGGCATTGTGGTAGCAGCTACAACTAATAGAACCGGTCCAGCAGAAGGTTTAGTAGCAGAAACAGCAATAGAACCATCTGCGGAAATTCCACCGTAAACTGGAGTAGTAACTAGTTTATCTTTTGCGAGTGCTTTCTTAAATTCGCCATCACTTGTCCAAGTAGAATCTTTCGCAGAGTCATAACTTACACAATTAGTAGTAAATTTATCTCCTACAGAAAGATAGCCAAGACGAGGTAGGAAAGTACCTGGTTCTAGTTTAAAGTTCTTTAAACCAGGAGTTCTTTCATCATACATATGCTCTGTTGTATAATTTAAAGCAATAGGTAAGCTGGCATCGTCAGCAAATTTAACAACTCTATTTACATTATCAACAGCAAGTAGCATACCATTTTCAGCGGGAGCGCTAGCAAAGTCAGTACTATCTAGTGCGCACTGGGCTTCAATGCGTCCGTCTCTACGGAAGGCTACATTATTCAGTTCTAATTGACCAAAACCGTCAATTACAAGTCTCTTTAGAGCCATTTCTATTCCTCCATTTATTTTCTATATTTCGCTAAAATTTCTTCAATTCCACTCTTTGGTTCATCTTTTGGGATGTATTGAGGCTGTGGATTTTTTGTAAAAATAGCTGGATTAGATTTAACAAGTTCATAGGCTAAGTCTTTATCTAAATCAGAAGCAGTGTAATCAGCAATCTTTTCTCTATAAGAGGTTA
>NFYZ01000896.1_pt1 | contig 14170 bp, 19 predicted proteins | sample 1092561 | NCBI WGS metagenome assembly NFYZ01 (sample SAMN03609887, study PRJNA323583) | gut metagenome | isolation source: feces | host: Rattus norvegicus | place: Malaysia | collected 2013 | reverse complement strand
ACTAAATAAGTAAAAGGCTTGTCTAATTTTGCAACTCTATTATCTATGATTATTTTAGCAACTAATTTTTCCATTACATTATCATTCCCTCTTATTGAAAAATCAAAAGCTAGATACAAATCATCTAGCTTCAATTAATTTTTCTACCTTATCCAAAATAACTTTTGATAATTCTTCTTTGCTCATTAAAGGATATTCTTCTGAACATCCTTTATTATCTATTATAGTAACAATATTAGTATCTGTTCTAAAGCCAGCATCTTCTTTTGAAACATCATTAGCTACTATAAAGTCAAAATTTTTCTTTTCTAGTTTTTCCCTTGCATGTTTTTCTACATTCTCAGTTTCAGCTGCAAATCCAACCATAATTTGATTCTCTTTCTTTTTACCAAAACTAGCGGCTATATCTGGATTTCTTATATATCTTATTTCTAGTGTATCATTCTCACCAGTTTTTTTCTTTATTTTTTCCTTACTAATTTTTTCAGGTTTATAGTCTAAGGGCGCAGCAGCCTTTATTAAAACATTAGAATCATTAAAATACTCTTCAACTGCCTTTAACATTTCCTTTGTCGTATTTATATTTACAACCTTAACCTTTGAAGGTGGTTGCAGATTTGTAGGACCTGTTATTAATACTACATCTCCCCCTCTATTACTAGCTTCCTTAGCTATTGCATATCCCATTTTACCACTGGAATAATTAGTCATATATCTTACAGGATCCAAAGGTTCAATTGTTGGACCCGCTGTTACTATAATCTTTTTGTTTGTTAGGGTTTTTTTATTAAAGGAATCTAATATATATTGGACTATATCAGCTGGTTCAGCCATTCTTCCTTTTCCAAGATATCCACAAGCTAGCATTCCTGTTCCTGGTTCTATAAATTCATAATTTAACTCTTCAAGTTTCTCAATATTCTCCTGAACAATTGGATTAGCATACATATGAGAATTCATAGCTGGTGCAAAAACTACTTTTGCTCTAGTTGCCATTATTACAGTTGTCAACATATCGTCTGCTATTCCATTAGCAATTTTTCCAATAATATTACCTGTTGCAGGAGCTACTAAAACTATATCTGCTTTATCTGCCAAAGCAATATGTTCTATGTCCCAAGACTTAGGTTCCTCAAACATATCAATAGAAACATAATTTTGTGAAATTGACTGGAAAGTTGTAGGTCCAACAAAGTTTGTAGCATTTTTAGTCATTATTACATCTACATTTGCATTCATCTTTTTAAGTCGGCTGACAACGTCTACAGCCTTATATGCAGCTATTCCACCTGTTACTCCTACTAATATGTTTTTATTTTTTAACACATTATTCACCTACTCATCGCCTTTAGTTTCTCGTCTTTTATAGTATAGCTGATTTTGGTCAAACTCCTCGATAGCTATACTAACAGGTTTAATAGAATCGGTCTCTATTTGAGGTTCATCTCCATCTATTAGCTGTCTTGCTCTTTTTGCAGTAATCATTACTAGTGTATACCTACTATCTATTTTTTCTACTAACTCATTAATTGATGGATATAACATAAAAAATCCTCCCTTACAATAATATTTGTTCTATTAGTTCTTTCTGCCTTACTCCTCGAGTTTTCTCAGCAGTGATTATTGACTCTATTTTTTCTACTGCTGTTATAACCTGGTCATTCATCACTACATAATCATAATTCTTTCCAAGTTCCATCTCTTTATATGCATTTTCTAGTCGTCTACTAATATCTTCCTCAGACTCAGTTCCCCTTTTTACAATTCTATTTTTAAGCTCTTCCATAGAAGGCGGTAAAATAAATATTAATACAGCTTCAGGACAAACTTTCCTTACTTGCAATGCTCCTTGAACATCAATTTCTAGAATAATATTTTCACCTTGTTCCATTTTTTCAAAAACATAGTTTTTTGGAGTACCATAGTAATTACCGTGAACATTAGCATATTCTAAGAATTCTTCTTTTCTTATCATGTCCTTAAACTTTTCTTCTCCAATGAAGAAATAATTAATTCCATGGTCTTCCCCTTTTCTAGGCTTTCTAGTAGTGGCACTTATTGAAAAGTTAATGTTTTGATGCCTATTTAAAAGTTCCCTACAAATAGTTCCTTTACCAGAACCAGAAGGTCCTGAAACAACTAATAGCAAACCTTCATCCATAACTATCCCTCTTTCTCCATTATTTCAGCATCTTGACTTTCTTTATTATTCAATCTATGAGCTACAGTCTCTGGTTGAACTGCAGAAAGTATAATATGATCGCTATCCGTAATTATAACAGCCCTAGTTCTACGACCACATGTTGCATCTATAATTATTTTTCTATCTCTAGCCTCTTGAATCATTCTTTTTATAGGAGCAGATTCTGGGCTTACAATAGCAATTATTCTATTTGCTGATACTACATTTCCAAATCCTACATTAATAAGTTTAACGGACATATTATGCCTCCTTTATTCTATTCTACATTTTGAATTTGTTCTCTTATTTTTTCTAATTCACTTTTAATTTCTACTACATTATTAGAGATTTCTATATCATTTGCCTTTGAACCTATTGTATTAACTTCTCTATTCATTTCTTGTATTAAAAAATCAAACTTTCTTCCTACCGGGTCCTTTTCATCAAAACTTTCCATAAACTGATTTATATGACTGTATAATCTTATAACTTCTTCATTAACATCAGATTTATCGGCAAAAAAGACTATTTCATTAGATATTTTATCTTCGTCTAAAGTATATTTACCTTCTAATAATTCTTTAACTCTTTCCTCAAGTTTCACCTTATACTCTTTTACTACTAAAGGTGACCTTTTTTCTATTTCCTTTGCTTTTTCTTCAATAACTAATAAATTTGACTTAATATCTTTATATAATTCTTTCCCTTCTTGAATGCGCATAAACATAGTTTCTTCCAAAGCAATTTCTACTGCCTTTTTTAAGCATGACCATATTTCTTCCTCATCTAATTCTTTTTTTTCAACTTTAATAATATCATCATTATATAATATATGATCTAAGTTTACCTTATCATCAATATGTAACTCTTGATTTAAATTTTCTAAGGCTTTTAAATAAGAATTCGCTAATGATATATCAGTTTTAATTTCAACTTCTGAATCACTTAAATATTTATAATCTACATATACTTCAACTCTCCCTCTACTTATTTTGCCTTTTATAATTTTTTTAATCTTTTCTTCTAAAAAATTTATATGCTTAGGCATTTTAATAATAATGTCATTATATCTATGGTTAAGAGTTTTTATTTCCACAGAAAAATTATAAAGCTCATCATTAAATTCTCCCCTACCAAAGCCTGTCATACTCTTTATCATAATATCATCCTCCTAAAGACTATAGAAATTGTATCATAATTAAAAGTACTGTCAATTCTTTTTTCACTGCAAATTATACTAATAAATCTTAGAAACATCTAGAGATTATTACAAAAATTTAATAATTAAAAGGTTCTAAAGAAATTATAATTGACTCAATTCCATTTACTTGTCTTCATAAAATGATATACTTAATTTGTTAGATTATTTATGGAGGTAGAGTTATGGCATTTGATGGAATAGTTACAAAAGCATTAGTAAGTGAATTAAATGAAAAGATTCTTGGAGGCAAAATTAATAAAATATACCAACAAGAAAAAGATGAGATTCTTGTTCATATCTATAACAAAGGTGAAAACTTTAAATTAATTATTTCCGCTAGTAGCAATAATTCAAGATTTTATTTGACAAAGTTCTCAAAAGAAAACCCTCAATCTCCACCAATGTTCTGTATGCTTTTAAGGAAGTATATCCAAGGAGGAGTTATAACGAGGATTGAACAATTTTCCTTAGATAGAGTTGTATTTATAGATATTGATTCCTATGATGAAATTGGAGAATTGTCCACTAAAAGATTAGTCATTGAAATAATGGGAAGACATAGTAATATTATATTATTAGATAAACAGACAAATAAAATTTATGATTCAATAAAAAGAATACCAGAGAACATTAGTAGAATACGTCAGATACTACCAGGTCTTAACTATGAAAATCCACCTATTGGTGACAAGGTAAGCCCTTTAACTGTTGATGAATCAACATTTTTTAATTTTATAAACAATGCTAAAGAAAGTATACCAATTTTCAAATTTTTCTATACTTATTTTATAGGCATGAGTCCATTAATAAGTAGAGAAATATGTTTTAATGGAGAAGTGGACCCTAAGAAAACTATTGGAACCATAGACGTAGGAGAGAAAAGAGCACTATACTACTCTTTTAAAGAATTAATGGTAATTGTTGAAACTTTAGATTTTACTCCTAATTTAATTTACAAAGATAATAATTTAGTTGCTTTTCATGCCTTAGAATTATTCCAATATAAAAACTACACTAAACAATCTTTTAGCTCTATTAGTAAAGTCCTAGATAAGTATTATAGGGAAAAAGATATTTATGACAGAATAAAACAAAAATCTCATTCCATTAAAAAAACTCTACAGATTCAATTAGAACGTTCTACAAATAAACTAGCAAAAAGGAAAGCTAAAATAGAAAAAGCTTCTAATAGAAAGGATTTAAAAATTTACGGTGATTTAATATCAGCAAATATTCATAGAATAAAAAAGGGCGATAAACTTATAGAAGTAGAAAATTTTTATGATGAAAACCTACAAAAAATAGACATATCTCTAGACCCTAAGTTATCACCAGCAGAAAATGCACAAAAATATTATAAATCATATACTAAGTTGAAAAATGCTCATAAACTTCTAAAAAAACAAATACCTAGAACAGAAGATGAAATTAATTATATAGAGAATGTCTTAATGAGTATTGATAACTGTAGCAATATTGAAGAATTGGATGAAATCAAGACCGAGCTTATAGAACAAGGTTATCTAAAAAGGAACTATAGAAAAAATAAACCTAATAAGCCTAAACCATCTAAACCTGAACATTTTGTGTCCTCTGACAATTTTCACATTTACGTGGGAAAGAATAATAAGCAGAATGATTATTTAACCCTTAGATTTTCTCATAAAGAAGATCTATGGCTTCATGTTAAAGATATGCCTGGAAGTCATGTAATTATTAGAAATAATAACAAACAGTTTAGTGAAAGGGCTTTAAAAGAAGGAGCCATGTTAGCTGGCTATTATAGTAAAGGACGAAACTCGCAAAACCTACCAGTGGACTATACAAGAGTAAAATATGTAAATAAACCTAAAGGTGCAAAACCTGGCATGGTTATATATGAAAATAACAAGACAATATATGTAACACCTGAAAAGGAATATATTGATAAAATGACAAAGGTAGAAAATTAGTTTCTACCTTTGTTCTTTAATAACTACTTTATTAGCATTATCTATCTCAGAAAACTGGACACTAACTATTTCATCCCTTGATGTAGGAACATTTTTCCCTACATAATCTGGCCTTATTGGTAATTCCCTATGTCCTCTATCTATTAATACTGCTAATTGAACCTTTTTAGGCCTACCCTTATCTACCAATGCATCAAGGGCGGCTCTAACAGTTCGACCAGTAAATATAACATCATCTACTAGAACTACATTTTTAGCATTTATATCTATATTAATAGTATTATCCTTTACTACTGGTTGTTGACTTACTTCTGTTAAATCGTCTCTATATAAGGTTATATCTAAACTAACAACAGGTACTTCTACTCCCTCAATTTCATATATTTTTCTTCCTAGTTTCTCTGCAAAAGGAATACCTCTAGTCTTAATACCTATTAATACTAAGTCCTTAGTTCCTTTATTTCTTTCAATTATTTCATTAGCAATTCTAGTAGTAGCCCTTTGTATTGCTTTTTCATCTAATATTAAAGCTTTTGTTCTCAAAAAATCACCTCCCCTTTTCCCTTATTGACTTAAGTACTTTTTGAAAATAATAAGGTAAATCTGAAGTAAATTCTAAATAGCAATTTTTAATAGGATGAATAAAACTAATTTCTTTTGCATGAAGTAATTGACCTTTTAACCTAAAAGGATTTTCTCTATTGGAATAAGCCATATCCCCAACTACAGGATGCCCTATAGAGGCCATATGCACTCTTATTTGATGGGTTCTACCCGTTTCTAATTCTATTTCTACTAATGTATAGTCCTTATATCTTTCTAGTACTTTATAATGGGTTATAGCAGACTTCCCACCTTTTTCTACAACAGTCATCTTTCTTCTATCTAATGAATCTCTTCCTAAATAATTTTTAATAGTAGATTTATCCTGTTCTATATCCCCATATACTAAAGCCCAATATATTCTTTTTATATCTCTATATTTTAATTTTTTACTTAGCCTTTCGTGACAATAATTATCTTTTGCAATTATTAATAATCCAGAAGTATCTTTATCTAGTCTATGTACAATTCCTGGACGCATTACCCCACCATAATTTGATAAATGATTAAAATAATAAAGCAAACCATTAACTAAAGTTTCAGAGTAATTTCCATTGGCAGGATGAACTAGAAGACCCTGAGGCTTATTAATAACTGCAATATTATCATCTTCATATACTATATCTAAAGATATATCTTCTGGTTTAATTTGTATTATTTCAGGCTCAGGAAAATTCACAGTTATAAAGTCTTTTAATTTAACTAAATATTTAGGTTTAACAGTTTTACCATTTACTTTTATATACCCATTATTAATAAGGTCTTTAATATAGGTTCTAGATTCATCTTTCATTATTTTAGCTAAATAGGCATCTATCCTTTTTCCATTATTTTCATCAACATGTATTTCTATAGGCTTCATATAGATCTCCTAAACTCATACTTATTAAAGATAACCATATATACTACAAGTATTGTAGCAATTACAATAAAGCTATCTGCTATATTGAAAACTGGGAAATTATAAGAATCACCAAATTTTACACTAATAAAATCTATTACATAACCAAGCCTTATTCTATCAATTAAATTTCCCAATGATCCTCCTACAAGCATAGCCAAAGCAACTTTCATTGGTTTATTTAAGTAGTAATAATTATTAACCAATATTACAAAAATAGCTATAATTACTAAAGAGGTCATAAAAATAAAAAAGTATTTTCTATTTTGTAAAATCCCAAAAGCTGCTCCGTAATTCTCAACATAACTAAATTCAAGTATATTATCTAATATAGTAATAACAGCTTTATTTTTTAAATATTTAACAGCTAAATACTTGGTTACTTGATCAAATATTAAAATTACTACAGCAATGACATACAGCAACTAAATTCCTCCCTTTATAAATTAATTTACCTTCAAAATACACCTTTATACTTAAAACTTTTATTAGTTGTAAAAAAACTTCTTTATTGAATACATATATATATTGTAAAGGATTATATAGCTTATTACAATAAAAAAATGCTAGTAGTTACTAGCATTTTAATCTATTGATTTCTTATAATATTCATCTGATATTTTTTCAACCTCTTCTACTACTCCTTCACTATCTTCATCAAATACCCCTAGATCATCACCAGTTGAAAAGGAAGGATCATTCTTTATTTCATTAAAACGGGCTACAGCTTGGTAACTATCTTCATCATCAAATTCTACATCTTTTTTACTTCTATTGTAGGATTCTATTAAATTTGCTCCTGTTAACCTTCTTTTATTATTTTCCTTACTTATTTTTTTATCTTCTGCACAATTTATACATAATTTCAAATAGGGGATTGTATCTAGCCTTTCTCTATCAATTTCATTACCGCAAATATTACATAGTCCAAAAGTACTATTCTCAATTTTTTCTAAGGAATCTTCAATTTCTGCCAGAGTATTAGCAGTACTATTTTTCAATCCTCTTTCTTGTTCCATCATAAAAACTTCAGTTCCTAAATCCGCTGGATGATTGTCACGAAAAGATAATTCACTATAATAATTCTCCATAGATCCTCTTTTATCTTCATTATCCATTTGCTTTATTGTTTTTTCTAAATTTCGTTTTTCTTCTAATAATTTTTTTCTATAATATTCTTTTATATCTCCACCCATTTCTTCCTCCATTTATAAGTTTTCTTGAACTATTCTAACTAATTCGGCTATAAAATCTCCAATAAGGGGAAGATTTAATTTTATTAGAGATTGTAGAATGTATATAAATAAAGCTCCTAAGGCAGTGAAACCTATAGCCATTCCAAAACCTCTTGCTAATCCTTGTATAAAGTTAATGTAAAGTAGTCTTTTCTTATTATTAATAAAATCTACATATTCAGCAATTTTTGCATTCTCCAAAGTCATAGCTATCTTATTCAGCTTTTCTTCCATATCTTCATGTTTTTTTCCCATTTAACTCCCCTTATATTATTATTTCCATTAGCCTAAATAATAACCAGCTTTCTTTTACTCTACTCCGGAGAAAGATAGCAATAAATAAAACATTAAAAGACTGGTCTTATTATATTCTGCCTCCCATATTTTTGTTAATAGAAGGAAAAAGAAAAGTAAATAATCATCCATAAAATCCCTCCAATAATCATACTACATTATATGCTTACTAGAGGGATTGGTACAATTTATTTATCCATTTCTATCATTAGTTATTTCTTTCTTTAAAATTTCTATATCCTTATACATTTTTTTAAATTCATTAAAATTTAATGACTGTTGCCCATCGGATAAGGCTTTTGAAGGTTCTGGATGTATCTCAATTATAACTCCATCTGCACCTATTGCCAATGCTGCCTTTGTAGAAGGAGGTACAAGTTCCCATCTACCTGTCCCATGACTAGGATCGACTATAATAGGATAATTTGATAAAGATTTAATAATTGGTACACTGACTAAATCTAAAGTGTTCCTAGTATACTCTTCAAAAGTTCTAATACCCCTTTCGCAAAGAATTATATTCTTATTTCCTTCAGCTTCAATATATTCTGCTGCCATTAACCACTCTCTTATTGTAGAACTCATTCCTCGTTTTAATAAAATTGGTTTGTCTAGTTTTCCAACTTCTTTTAAAAGAGAATAATTCTGCATATTTCTTGAACCTATTTGAATAATGTCTATAATTCCATAGGATTTTTCTATATCTCTCGGATCCATAATTTCAGAAACAATTTTAAAATTATATTCTTCTTTGATTTTATTTAATATTTCTAATCCTTCAAAACCAAGACCCTGAAATGAATAAGGACTAGTTCTAGGTTTAAAAGCTCCACCCCTTAATAACTTAATTCCTAGGTCCTTTAAAAATTTTCCTATTTCATACATTTGCTCTTCATTTTCAACGGCACAAGGTCCAGCAATTATTTCAAAATCCTTTCCACCTATTTTTACACCGTTTCCTATATCAATTACTTTAGTCACTTTAAAATCCTCCATTTAACTATATTACTAAGCTTTTGAAACAATAAAAAGGGGCTAAGCCCCTAAATTCTCTTCTTCACTATCTAATTTCACTTCTTTAATCTCTTCATTTTTTATATCTGAGTCTTCAATATTTATTGTTTCCTTCTCCAAGTCTTTAACTTTCATAGTTTCCCTATCTGAATCTTCAATTTTGTCATAGTAATCATTTAAAGCTAATAATTGTGATTCCATAAAAGATTTAAATCTTGTTTTAAATATGAAAATTTCTTTTTTCAAAATTCTATACTGTTCCTCAATATCCTTCACTTCTTCATATGCTTCATCAGCAATTTTTCTAGCTTCTTCCTCAGCTTCTCTTATTATTAGTTTAGATTTTTGTCTTGCTGAACTAGTCACTTCATCTGCAGTATTTTGAGCCACTACTAAAGTTTCTTTAAGGGTTTCCTCTAAATCATCATACTGCTTTAATCTTTCATTTAACAATACAATTTTATCTTTTAACTCAAGATTTTCTTTATAAACCTTTTCATAATCAATTATAATTTCATCTAAAAAACTATCTACCTCTGATTCCCTATATCCTCTGAAAGTTTTTCCAAACTCTTTATTTTGTATATCTAAAGGCGTCAACATATTAATTCACTCCATTTACTTTAAAATTCTAATTACTGCTTTTATTCTTCCCTTCTTGCTTATACCCTCAAAAGATTTTAATACCATTCTTCCATAGCCCCTTACTGAGATTACATCATCTTCAAAAACTTCCATAGAACTTTTATTTACTGGTTCCCAATTTATTTTAACTTTATCCCTTTCAACTAAAGCTGAGCTATCAGTTCGTGACAAATTATAAGCATTACTAATTAAAGCATCGATTCTATTTGAAGATAAAGTTACATACTTCTCTTTAAATTCTATTTCACTAGGTTTTAATTCTTCTTTACTTATTTCTTCTACTTCCACATTTTGTCTTCCAACCTTCTTTAAATTATATAGAATGTATTCCCCCACTTCTTTTTTTACAATAATCTGAACTAGGTCTTTATGTATTAAAATATCCCCTATTTTATCTCTATTTATTCCTAAACCTAGCAAAGCCCCTAAAAAATCTTTATGATCTAATTTATCTATACTTCCTTGAATAGATAAGAACATAATATAGTCTTCTATATTATCCATATACATATAGTCAGGATATATAATTAAAACTTTCCTTTCTGCATCTAAAGTTCCACCTTCTGCGGTATAAGATATGTCAGTAAATCTATTTAGTATAGAAGTTGACAACCTTCTTTGATATGGATCAAAAAAGCTAGTCGTCTCAACAACGTGATTTCTCATCACATTTTCAATTTTATCTAATAAATTTCTCATAGTTAAAATCTGGTTATCATCAGTTATAAATTCTAAATATTTTTCCTTATTTTTTATCAAATATATCACCAAAATCTATAACATATTCCTAAGTAACAATGTTTTCAATACATTTAGTAACACTAAGGACAATGCAGGAGAAAAATCAAACATTCCACTGCCTAATCCTAATTTATATAATAGTTTTCTACAAGGACCTATAATAGGCTCTGTCATTTCATAAACAAAGCCTACTATAGGACTTCCTATACTAACACCTAGTAAATTTAATATTACTCTTATAAAAATAAATATCTCAATTATTCTAATTAAAATAATTAGTGCCCTATAAACAGCTTGCATAATAAAAAACCTCTTATCTTTTTATATTTAATTACCAATTATAAATATTATTATTTTTCAAATCATTTTTTATTTTTCCATTTATCTCTACATTGTCAGGAGCTAAAATAAATATATCCTTAGCTACTTTGTGAATATTCCCTTCTAGAGAATATACTCCTCCATTAATAAAATCAAATATTTGCTTTTTCAAAACTCCTTCTAGTTGTCCTAAATTTACTACAACAGTCTTTCTAGACTTTAGGTCATCAACAATCTTAGGTGCATCTTCAAAATTAATTGGTTCACGAACCACTATTTTCATATTAGCATTAGTATGGATATTAACTACATTGTTCTTCTTTCTTGAAGTCTTAGTTTCAATTGGTATATCTAATTCTTTATCTTCGATTTCTTCAATTTCATCATCATATTCATCAAGATCCTCAATACCTATAAAATATTTTACCTTATTCATAAATTCAGCCATTAAAATCCCTCCTATTTATATTCTCTTTTCCCAAATAAAGCTGTTCCTACTCTGACTATATTGGAGCCTTCTTCTATAGCTACCTTATAGTCATTTGTCATACCCATAGAAAGATACTTCATATCTATTTCCTTATAATTTCTACTTTCTATAGTTTCTTTTAAATTCCTTAATTCTCGAAATACATACCTTGCTTCCTCTGGGTCCTCAGCATATGGGGCAATGGTCATCAAACCTTTTACTTTTATATTTTCCATAGGCAATATGGTTTCTATAAAAGGTATTACTTCCTCAGCTTTAAACCCAAACTTACTTTCTTCCTCTGCTACATTAACTTGAATTAAGGTTTCAATTATTTTATTGGCATTTTTAGCTCTTTTATTTAACTCTTTAGCAAGAGAAATCCTATTTAAAGAATGAATTAAACTAACTTTATCTAATATATATTTTACTTTATTCGTCTGAAGATGACCAATCATATGCCAAGTAGCTTTGTCACCAATTTTTTCATATTTACGTTGTAATTCTTGTACCCTATTTTCACCAATATTATTCAATCCTAAGTCTAAAGATTTTTGTATAAGATCTACATCCACAGTTTTTGTTACAGCTATTAATGTTACTTCATCTTTAGTCCTTCCTACTTTATCTAAAGATTCTTTGATATTTGCTTGGACCTCTAAAATATTCTCTTGTAAATTCTTCATACAATCCTCCTTACTGTCAATTTACAATCTGTCCTTCCTTTATTCTCGTAGTATTAGATAATATTTCATCATAGAGAGTTATAGTCATTTTATATTTATCCATTCCCTCTAATTTTATCATATGGTTTTTATCTCCTTCAGCAACTACTGCATATTCCTCATTTTTCCCTAGTAGTTTTACAGGTCTAAATCTAATTATTCCACTCATATCTTTTACATATACACCATCGATTCCATCTTTATTGGTAATTGCCTTAGTTGGCAATTTAATACCTTCATGGCTTTTTTTAATTAAGTCGACTTTGACATACCGTTTATTATAATGATTATGAAGATAATTACTACATTTCACTATAACAACAGGATTATTTTTGTTTTTATCTACCTTTATAACTTCCCCTTCTATCTTTTCCTTCATATCATCAATGGCTATATATATATTGCTGCCTTTTTCTAATTCATCAATTTCATTTTCATCATTAACCTTTACCATTACATACCATTCAAGATTATCCATTACTTTATAAACTGGTTCTCCTACTTTTAAATTAGTATTAGATTCTGCTTTTTTTATATTTTGATCCATATTTTTAAAATCCTTAGAACTATAGTTCAGTATATTATCTGCAGAAAAAGTTTCTTCTAATCCATCTATTTCAAAAGAAATTATACCTGATTCCTCGGAATAATAATATATTGCGTTATCAGATATTTCTTTTTGTAACTGTTCTTTTCTTTTTTTCAGTTCTTCTAAACTCTGGGATGCTAAAGTATTATCTCCCTCTAAAATTCTCTGTTTTTCAGAAGAAAGTTCTAGCTCGTCCTTCAATGAGTTGGCCTTATTATAGTCTCCTTCAAAGATTTTAGATTGCAATTGATTTACAATGGAATCAATATTTAACTGATTTTTTTCCTTATCTTCTTTTGTTAAATTTTTATTTCCACTTAAATTTTCTAAGGATTCAATTTTTTTATTTATATCATCCATTTCTGAGGTTAATCTAGATTTATCACTTATTAGAGATAGTTGTCCCACTTTTGTTCCTACTCCTATCCTATCTCCCTGGCCTTTATCAAAGGAAATTTTTCCTTCACCATCAGCTTTATAAACTTTTTCTTTTTTTATTATAATTCCTTCTCCTTCAACCTTTTCATCTAATGTACCTCTTTCAGCTAGGGTAGTTTTTAATGTAGAAGCAATAAAATTAGGAACACTTCTAAATACTAAATAACATATTATAAAAACAATGAAAATAATTCTATACTTTTTTTTCTTCTGTCTCTTGCTGTTTCGATCCTCCTTCAGCATTAAAATCACCCTTTATTTTCATAATTAAGTTGAGAATACATGTAGCAATTTCACTATGATACAATTTTTCAGGCCTTAATCATATAAAATTCGCTATTATTTTTAAAAGTCCTTCTAATATATCAATATAGTTTTAAAATGTTTTAAAAAATTTACCATATTTACTTATTATCTTAAACTTTATTATATTATCTATATTCAGCTTTTTTATTTTATCATCATAAGTTACCATTAATATTGAATGGTCCTTCTTCCTAGCTCCTATAATAATTCCTTTTAATTTCTTCTTATTTTTTAATGAGACCTTTACCTCGTCTCCAGCCTTAATCTTATTTCCGTCTAGAACAAATTCCTTCACATCTGCATCATTTATATGTTTTTCTGTTACAGATTTTTTGTTGATCACAATAATATTATTTTTTAAATACACTTTTTCTTTTAGCACAGTTACGATATATCCAAGGGTGCTTCCAATGAACAATACTATTAAAAAAATTTGCAAATTGTATAATATCAAATTCATACCCCCACATTTTCCTGAATACTCATAGTTAAGTATACCATAATATTGGCATTACTTAAACTATTTATATCCAATAATTTAAGAAAATCTATTT
>NFYZ01011310.1_pt1 | contig 14336 bp, 35 predicted proteins | sample 1092561 | NCBI WGS metagenome assembly NFYZ01 (sample SAMN03609887, study PRJNA323583) | gut metagenome | isolation source: feces | host: Rattus norvegicus | place: Malaysia | collected 2013 | reverse complement strand
TCGTATGCGCATATTTTCAAAAAGAAAAGAGCCAGCGTTTTTTTTGACGTCAACTCTTTTCTTAAAACCTTAGTTTTTAGGTTTTGTCATGACGAACATTCCGATGATTTCGTCGTTCAAATGAGAAGCGTCAAAATCAATCGCTTCCTGTGCAAGTCGATTGAGGTCTTTGAACTGTACGATTTCTTCATCCGGAGCAATGATTCGGACGTAGCGAGCTTCGGAACGACACCAAGACTCCACGATATCTTTGAGACTTTTGTTCCCAAAACCGTTCATGAATCTTTTTATCTCCACTCGCTTACCAATCTTGTACCCGATGAATCCAGATGCAGTTACGACCACGACTGCCCCTGCAATCTTGATTGCTTTTTCATTCTTCTCAACGAATTCTTTGATTTTCATAAGTTTGTTCTCCTTTACAAAAATATAAACCTTATCGGTTCCATAAAAGAACATGTATAATTAGCGCAAAAGGGAAGAGCCCCTGTTAGGGCTCCACCTTTATGCTGATTGCTTTTCTCATATTGGGGAATATCTTCTCCAAACGACCATTTACGTACACACGCATTTCTTTTCTGTCTCGCTCGAAAGCCCAGTTTTTGCTTTCAAAGTGATACGAATCGGAATAACATTTGTAGTTGATAGTGATTGTCATAGCAATCCCTCCTTTATAAAATATTCTTTCATAAAGGATTATGTATTTTACGCGAAGTTAAAGACTATCCGCCAAAGAGAATTTCTTCTCAATTTCCTTAGTTTTCATTTCAACCCAATCACGAATCGGGTCTTCCGGAAATATCAATCGGTCAAGATCGTAAATTGTAAGGCGCTTTTTCACTTTAAATGAATCTATAGCCTTGTTCATTGTTTCCACTCGAACATTATCCGCGTAAAGAGCATTTATGTTCTCGTAAACGTTTCTTGCCGCGTCGTTAAATTCGTACGAAGGTACACAACAAGTTTGTTTACACTGCGTTTCGTATCGAAGCATTTCCATTCTAGCCGAATTACACTGAACCTGAGAATCTAGGATTCGAGACTGCTGTATATCAAAAGATGGTGAATAACGAGTATTTAAGAAATCCATGTCCACATAAGTAAACATTTTTTCCACTTCCATTCTAGCATCGAGCGGATTTATAATTTTATTCATATCCATAGTCAAGCTATATTCGTTTGGAGTATACACGCTCGTGTTTATAAGATTTATTACTGCTGATTTTGCACAGTTCACCAAACTGCTATTCCCACCAGAAGTTTGGTAATCAATCAACTAAAGAAAGAAATAAAGACAACTCGGAAGGAGTAACATAGCCCTTGTCTTTGTGGTGTTCACATAGAAATAAGATTCTATCTAGTGCTAGCGCATGGATTGTATTGAGTAGATCTGATTTCATAAAAATATCACTCCCAATTCTCCGCAAATTTCTTAACGCTAGAATAAGGACAGGAAATTCTCCTTTTTATAAATGGTGCCAATGACGGGAGTCGAACCCGTACGAGATTTCTCCAAAAAGATTTTAAGTCTTCTGCGTCTGCCTAATTCCGCCACACTGGCAAATAAAAAAGTAAGAGCCCTTGAAAATATCAAAGACTCTTACTTTTATCCTTTAGGTATTCTTAACAAGGTACACTTCTGCAAACCGCAAAGCCACGTAAACGTTTCCGATATGTCTGTGACGAACAGTATCTCGCAGATGATTATATAAGCATATCGGCTGGCTATAGTCAAGAATATCATAATCGACCTTTGCGATTCTCATATCCCCATCCATAAACTCATCCAAGAGCTTATTAATTTGTCTGCGTTTTTCCTTCATTGTCATTTTATCGGGAAGTTCGTTGACTTCAATAAGTTTAAGCATTTTAGTTTTCTCCTTTCAAATAACCTTTCGGTCTTCGTAAAGGAGAGTGTTTTTTACGCGAAAGGTTTTCATTTGTAATCAATTCGAACTCTTCTTACATATGAAACTTCCACATATTCGTTTTTCTCCTTTGAAAACTTTTTGACTACAGGCTCTTTGACCATCATACCTTCTCTACTCACTTTTTCTACCGAGCAAGCATACTGGTCGCCTGCTGCTGTAACTATAATCATAGGGTCTTGTGGCGTTTGGTTACCTTGTTTACAAAGGATGACATCTTCTCTTCGCCCATCATCGAATTCTATGAATCCACAAGACTTAATCGCTTGCTTTATCATCTTCTTTTTTTTCTCCCTTTTTTTAATCCTCTTTTCTAGTTTTTTTGCTCTACTTTCATTTTCAGAGAAAACTGGCTTTTGGTCATATACTCGGATGAAATCCATTCCATGATTCAGAATATCATCCGCCGAAAACTCATTCATCTCGACATGAATACATACAGGGTCTACCTCAAAATGTTTTGCTATGATGTTTTTTATATCATTGAGATTCAAATCAATAACCATTTTCATCATTCCTCTCCTTTCCGAACAAAGCTTCTCTTTTCTCCTGTTCGTATTCTTCAATTCCCTTCCCGATTTTTTCTTTAATCCGCTCAGACCAGCGAATGAGCTTTTCATCGTAAATATCAAGGAACTTTTTATCGACATCATAGTGCCCGCCGTCGATGGTTTCAGTGATAAATACCGCGAGTTCCACATCTGCATACTCTTCGATGAACTTCTCAAATTCCGATTCGAAGGTAACACCTTCCGCAACAGGCTGTTCACCACGAAAAATTCGAGCAATCTTTTGAGCAACGTGGGCTAGTTCAACGGCTTCTTCAGCTACTTGCTCGTACTGGGAAGCTTTTGTGGTATTTTCGTAAATGAAATTACGATATTGGTTTTCATGATACTCAAGTTTCCGACTCATCTTCAGATTCCTCCTTCTCGATGAGTTTCAAAATATCTTCTTCGTCGACCCACTGGTAACTTCCAAATCCGTTAGGATAATCAAATTTTACACCATATTTCACATTAGGTGTACCATCAGGATTTTTACAAATCTCAATTTTGTCGATTTTAGCACTTACAACAGTGCGAATATCATCGCCGATACTGAACGCAGTAATCATTTTCTTTTTCTCCTTTCAAATACAAGCAATCATCGGAATATCAGGATTATAGTAAGGACAAATGAGTTTTGCTTCTTTGAAGATTTGAGATTTCTCTTCAATAACCATATTAACAGTTTTCTGAAGAGAACGAAATTCGTATTTTGCGAAACAAATAGGGAAAGACTTACAATAAGAGCAGGGAAGTTCGTCATGAATTTTTTCTTCTTTTGCTTTTGTGTTTTCTGCAATTTCTACCCAATCGAGGAAGCAGCTGGTAAGAATGATTACACCTGAATAAAAGCTTTTATCTGCATCTCTCGGAACATTGAACATCGCCGAATATTTTTTCCCGAGGAAAATACACTCGATTTTAAAGTTTTCATAAGGAATAAACTCTATATGCCCTTTTTCTGTATTTACTCGAAAGAAATAGTGTCGATTCTCCCACTCCGAATGAATTCCTTTTTTCTTAAGATGCTCCGAACATGCAATAGCTTCATTTGATGCATCCTTGAGGGTGGGAACTCCAACTGCGATACGATACTTTTCCATGATTTTCTCCTTTCAAACTTCTTCGATTCCCATTTTTCTCTTGCAAAATGGACATACTTTTGGAAGTGATTCAATTCCATATACAGTCGGGTTGGTATATCCACAATTCGAACAAATGGCGTCTTCGATTCGTTTGTCGTGGTTTCCGCGCCATCCAGCCCAAACACGCCACTTTGCATCTTCTTTTTGCTGAAATTCGTTTAATTCGGTCTTTTCTCGTATTTGAGCATTAACTGAATTCGGGTTACTATAGTAAATGAATATAATGGAATCCGGATCGATATTAAATCTTTCCGCAATAATTTGTTTGATGTCATTTTCTGTGAATTGAAGAATTTTTTCCATATTTTTTTCTCCTTTCAAATATCAAAGAGTTTTTAAGTCTTCTTGCAAATTTCGAATCTCTTGATCAATTCTGTCAAGAATGATTTTTACTATTTTTCCACTCTCGCATCCTTTTTGGCAATCTTTTTGTAAAATATTCGTTCCGTCTTTCGTCATGCCATAAATTTGAACATGGCTGGAATCGAGAAGTCCGTTGCGAATCATATTTAAATCCGAAATGCTTTTAAGAATTTGAGCTGCCTTTTCTGCAGTTTCTGTTGTCATTTGATTACTCCTTTCAAAACGTGACATGATGAACGAGGAAAATTCATCTGGTTTATGCTCTTGAATCGAATATTGAACGATCAATTGTGCACTATAGGGAGAAGCTTTTCCATTCGGAACAACCTTAAAAGAATTCTCTCCGGTTTTAATAAAGTCCACTCCAGGATTTTCGATATCTACTTTTCTGAGAATAGAAAACACGAGGCGCCCATCAATATACCAATCAGAAAGTTTTGTTACACCGAAACAGATATTAACTGCTGGTTTTGTATTAACCCTGACTCGACTGAGACCATATTCTTCATCGATTCCGAACTTCGCAAGTTCTTTCTTGATAATTCGATCAAGTTCCTGTCCGTTTTCACTTGCCCATTCTTTCACTTTTTCAGAAATATCAAAATCCATATTATCACTCCTTATACGCTTTAGGCTTAGGCATCCATGCAATTACAGAAAGAGGCTGCCCTTCATTCCAGTCATTATCTGCTTCGAAATATCCTTTTCCATTTGTGGCAGGCATATCAAAGCAATCTTCTTTTGCGAGTTTATACATACCTTCAAAGACATGATACTGAATATCAGTGTTTTCTCCATAAGACCAATCTACTTTAAGCGTACAAAGAACCTCTTCACCATCATCAGGCATCTTTGCATTTTCATCAGTACAAGGAATCCAAGGAGAATCTTCCTTTTCTTCGAGTTTGGGCCCTGTAATCACTTCCGAAAGCGGCAGACTCTCAATCCAAGCGCAGAACTCATTCCACTCGTCGAGTTTATGACCCTTACGATCATGATAAATGCGGTAAAGGGTTTCGTAGTTAAGCTTAATGGTTCGACGCTGGTTGTAAGAAGAGGGAAGCAGCTGAATCATCTGCCACCAGGCTCGTTTGTCTTTTTTATCCCATACAATCGGGTACCCATCTTCAGTGAGTCCGTCCACCATTCCGCCATTTAAATAAACAGTTCTCCAGTAATTCATTAAAAGAATGACTGAATACAACTGTCGTTCACTTGCTTCTTCCAGATGCTCATGACTGAAATCATCAAGCGTAAACTCTTTGTCAGCAATCTTATGCATCGTAGAGCAGGAATTGGAATCAGTACCTACCTTGTAGGTCTCAAACTCTTTCCACCAGTAAAGAGGTGCTAAAATATCAAGGTAAACTGTAATAAACCGACGATACTTAGCATGAGCCGGATCACCCTTAGCAAGACGCTCCATGAGATCTTTGTCGTTAGGGCCAACCCAGAATTCAGAATCATCAAACTCTTCCACAAGAGTACATTTCTCTTCGTTTTCGGGTGTGATGTATGTCCATTCACTATCACTCTTTGCCCAAGAATTGAGAGGATTTCGCATACCTCGAATCGTAGGCTCCCAACCACAGATTTGTACATTTTCGATTTTAATCATTTTGCTTGCTCCTTTCAAAACGTATAATGAAATTCTTCTTCAAGTTTCTCTTTTACATCGTCATAGAAATATCCATTTGCTTTTCTCAACGCAAAGTAAATTTCCTCAATGGCTGCTTCGTTTTCTTCAGGCTTTTTGAGAAGAAACCGAAGCGCAATATTGAGATGATCACATTCCGGATAAGCCCACTTTTTAAATTGACAAAGAAATTTATTCATTTCGCTCTCCTTCCATTTCTTTCAGGATTTTTGTTTTTTCTAGGTCAGCATAACTAATTTTCCAATGGCGCTGAAGGTCAATAAAATGAGCAAGTTGCAAAGGTCTCAGTAAATAAAGATGGTCACTAACAACCTCAATTCTTTTAGAACGGTCTGGGTGGGCACTTCCTGAGAAACGGCATTGACATATATCAAATCGGTAATCACAAATTGGACAACATCCAGGTTTAATCATTTCTTCTTTCCTTTCTTATGCTTAAAATGCTTAAAATTGTTCATATAGAATTTGGTAGAAGCATACCGGTCTTTTACTTTTCGATGTGCCATTTGGTACGATGTTTCATTACATGCCTGCATGATTTTAAGCATTCTATCCATAGCCGCTTGATCATAACATCCCATAGTTAATCCTCCTCTTTATACGGCTTCCAAGGCGCCGTATATAAAATACAGACGTTATTACCTCCGTAGGGCCCGACTGCATAGCGAATTGACAGAATAGAAATATCTAAATGACTTTCGAGCCATTTATTTACTTCGGTTTCCGTTGTGCTCTCAAAGATTTTTACTTTCGTCGAGTACATCTTTGTTCTCCTCTTCATCTGTAACATCTCGGCACTCGCATTCTGCTACAATTTTTACAGGTGATTCTTTCTTTTCGGTACTGCAATCTCCGTTCACAGGATATCCAAAACCAGAGAGCAAACCCCATAGGATTGCATCACGTAAGGTATATACCATAAATATCAGGCTCCTTTCTAAAAAAAGGAAAGGGCTTGTTAGGCCCCGTCCTTTATAAGTGTAACTGCTTTGTAAGAAACTTCATTCCAATCGGATGAGCACCAACCGGTACTACTATTGAATGTATTTCCGTCAATCGGTCGAATCCAAATAACGCCATCTTCATAACAAACATATGTAACTTTGCATCGGATTCCAGCATTTATAGAGCACATTCCGTTTGTAATAACAATTGAACCTCTTTTTACTGTTTTAAAGTCTCTTTTTGTCATGAGCAAACACCTCCATAAAGGAGCATGCTTATTTTGCGCGAAAAGGAAGCTCCTTCGTTACAAATCCTGCGGCACCGGTATGACCGCCCCCTCCGTATTTTTTAGCGATCTCCGAAACATCTACAGTTTTAGAGTAAAGGCTCACAGTCCAGAGTTCTCCATCAAAGCAGAAAGCGATGAAAATATCATAGGCTCCTTCGGGAAGGCTTTTGAAGAATTCACTGCTGCAATTTCCGAGATTCATAGCAAAAGCATCATGACCATCAATTTCAGTTTCGAAACCAAATCTCGAAATATAATTCTTAGCAAAAGAGTCTCGATACTGCATCATGGTGACACCTTTCTTTGCCATATCTCGGCATGCTTTATCGAGGCCATGGAAAAGTGCAATCCACTCTGCGCTACGAGGATGGAAATTTCCAGCATTAAATGCCATCATGAAATATCTAGTGTAATCACCATACCGGAATTTCCAAACGTCCCAGTCGGCAATAAGCTTTGTGAATTTAGGAGCTCGATCAGTCATCTGAATATCAAACGGCGTGATTTTTCCTTCTCCACACTCTGTCATCATTGACAAATAGCAGTAGGTGAGCATGCATCCCGCCACACCGTCATAACGAATGCCACGAATATCATACTCGAAATCTTTGTATTTTTCAATGGCAGTTTTATGATGGTCAATCCAGGTAATGTCTTTGGTAATTCTAAGAAGCTCTCTCATGCTGTTGGGCTCAACAGAGAAGTCGACAATATAAACCCGCTCGTCCTCTTTAACCATCCAAAGAGGGAATGTTTTGGAATAATCCATTTCCACAAAGACGATTTCATCGTTTTCCGTTTTTCTTTTAGCGAGCTCATACACCCAATAGCCAGCACACTTACCGTCGGCATCATTATGGTAAAAACAGATCATAATTTACTCCTTTACTTCAATAATAGTAACAGTTCCTTCAAATACGCCGAATTCACTATCCTGTTGATAAACATGGGTTTCGGCTTCTTCATCTTCTCGCATAGGACGAGTCAGATACCAAAGAGAGTCATCGTCTTTCCAGGTAATAAGTTCTAGCTTCTGATTCGGCTCGAGCGTGATGGTAATATCGCCGCCGAAGTTCTTAGCAGCGGCATTACACCCGCAAAGACTGGAGATAAGAATAACAGTCAAGGCAATAGTAGCAAGAATCTTTTTCATAATTATTTACTCCTTTATTTGAATTTCATATTTTTCATAAGGTCCTCTTTGGCTTGTTTTATGCATTCTCGCATGGAGCCAGTAAAGAGGAATTCTCGTTTGAAGAATTCTTTCTTTGTCTTTTCGTCAAACCAATCTCCAATCAAATATAAAGCTGCCGCGGCTTCCATTTTATCAGAGTGCTTGTGGTAAAGCATGATTTGAATCTCGTAAGCAACGTGAGCAGAGACCGGGAAAATATAAGTCTCTTTTCCTCGTTCGAGCCAGTTATCTTCCGAGAGAATCATCTTGAGTTCTTGAGGATAGCAGTTTTCAGGTTTCATAAAAGATCCACCTCCGCGTACATTTGAAAACTTTTAAACTCTTTTTCAAGAATATCTACAATTTCCTCTTCGTAGTTAAATCTATCGCAACAAGTGATGTCAAAAGCTTTTGTTTGCTTATAGACAATCTCATCGCCTTTATAATACGTAAATATAAAGAGAATACAATTGTGCTTAAAAGTAGCAGACATTCTCATATCTTTTGCGATAGATACGCTATAATTCGGAGGAATCTTTTGCAGGAATTCTAAAAGCTTATTCATTTAATTTTCACCTCATTTGCTTTCTCGATTGTTCCTTCTCTTACTAGGTCTTCAATCGATCGTTTCATAAGTTCGTCATATTTGAAAAGAATTGTAAAAGCTAAGATGAGATTGAAAATAGGAGTGCAAACAGCAAAGACTGTCACAAGAAACTTTTTAATCTTAAAAATGACTTTCCTAAAGCTGTTTTTCTGTCTTCGAACCCAGACATACCCATAGTTCTTAATGTCTTTTCTTCCTGCTAAGATGAACAATTCAAAAATCCCAAACGAGATTAAAATGCTTCCAATATATACATATAATACCACATTAAACGCTCCTTTTAATAAAAAAGAAGAGTCCCTGAAAATATCAAGGGCTCTATTAATCACCGAAGAGGCTTACTTCTTCGGCTTTTTGGACACACGATAGCCAAGCTTTTCAGCGGCAGCTTTGAGCTCTTCTACACTCAAGTCGCGAGGAGGAGCTTCGGGAATATCAATCTTCTTGAGGTCTTTGGAATACCGGTCGACGATTTCAGAAATCTTCACAGTCTTGCCGTAAAGACGCTTGGCAACCGCCGCCGTGAATGCTGCATACGGGTCATACTTATCGCCATCTTTCAGACGAACAACCGTCTTCGTGCCGTCCTTCCAGAAAACAATCGTAGCAGGGCCGTTGTGCATAATCTTCTTTACACGGAAATCAATGGTAGACATGGTGGTTTTCTCCTTTTCAGATGTTTTTACAGTTTTGACGAGAGGATCTTTTCTTTCTGCGTTGTGACGCCCATAATTAATGTTCATCAGTTTTTTCACAAACTCGTGAAGCTCTTTCCCAATATCAGTATCCGAAGACATAGAAACATTTGTTTCTACTTTGACAGGCTTTGCGTGCTGCTGCATATACTGATAAAGATACAGCTGGTGAGACATTTCGACATCGTTTTTGATGTATTCCTTCATCGGGTCGTAGGTGGAAAGCTTGTCGATAATGCTCATGAAGGGAGAATATTCTTTACACTTCGGCTCGATTCGAGGATAATTTCCTTCTGGATAGTTTCCGCGAATCCACCGAATAGGAAGACCACTTTTCGTATTATCTTCAGGGAAAATTCGTTCGAACGGGTTAACGATTTCTCCAGAACAAGGCGAGTGCACACGTCCGCAGCAATCCACAAAAGTGAGTTCCTCCCAAGGATTGAAAATAAGTTCATCATCGAAGATGGTTGCCGGAAATGTAACCGTATAAATGGTATCGCGATGGTTATACTTAGCGTCTTCCAGCCTAAAACCAGAGTATTCGATTTCGGTGATAATACCAATATCATGGCTGTGCTCAAATGCAGCTAGACCGGGGTAGTATCGCCTCCGCGCATCATAAGAAGGTTTTACCTTCTGACCAATTTTCGGAATAATGTGAGATGTCATAAATATCATTTATCCTTTTCTTTCCAGTTTACGGGTTTATGCGAGTTTGCTCGAATAGGTTCGTGCAAACAATCATAACAAGGGTCATCTTGTTCGGAGAGTTTTTCGTATTTGCACGTCTGACAATACTCTCCGAAATATACTTCTTTCTCTACGATTTCAGGCATTGTCATCACCTTTCTTTTTACAAGGACATTCGCGCATCACCTTGATGTCAATGGAATATCCGAGAATCTTTTCGATTTCTTCTTTTGCCATTTCTCGGTGCGTCCATTCTTCGTAAGCAAGCCGCCCCTCTTCATCAGGCATGATTTCGAAATCACTAAATCCGAATAGATCAATTGTCGTTTTCGGATAAAAATGATCATAACCATACTCCGTTTGAACCTTCCAATTAGCGGGATCTGGGTGAATCGGAAGGTTCACTTTAGGAATGACAATGGTTCCTTTATTTTTATCGTCATCATAATTTAATGTGATTTTCAAAAAATATAGGGGGCAATTAGTAAAAAACTTGTCGTTTTCAGAATACAATTCAATGCTTTTGATGGTGCAATTGTAGAAACCAGGAACCGGTATCATAAAATATCACTCCTCACTTAAGATAGTCTTTCAGTTCCGGATGCCGATTAATCCAGAATTCTTTGAATCCGTTTTCAGCAAGAGGATTATTACCGTAAGTCTTAGTAAAAAGTCGTCCAACAGCATTCCATTTTTCATTCTGTTCTTTAAGGATTGCTGCAAGTGCTTTGTTTTTCTTGGCATTCCTCTTTTTAGCAATTTCAAGGACCTCCGTGCTCATATCGAGTAAAAGTCCACGAAGATGCTTATTGGATTCTTCTTCCTTCGTAAGCATAATCGTGGGACCATAGTTATCAAAATACTCTTTCGCTTTCAATTTGAAACCTCCACAATTTCCGTAATGAAAGGACCGATTGCTCGATTCTTTTTAATTTTTTCACACCATTCTTTTGCCGCTTCTTCGGAATATAAAAGAGTGGCATTATCCATTCCATCCACATCCTTGTAATAAGAACCGGAAGGAGAAATATAAAGCCACTTGACTCTACTTTTAAACCCGTCTACAAGAACCAGCTTTACTGCATATCGTTTCATTCTTTCTTCTCCTTTTTATCACCCGCAAAGAGAAGAAGATACAAAGCGGTTAAAAAACCAGCCGAATATAAAACGAGAGCAGTTAAGAGCAAACCTCCGATAAACTGACCGTTAATATGAAGCAAAACCGTCATCACCGTTTCACTCCTTCTTTCTCATCAACTTCCGTGATCTTCACCTTCACGACACGAATACCAGAATAGTGCTTTTCGCCCTGCATCGTGAAGTAATCAGAAACACTGCCAGCGAACCTATCGGCATCATCTTTTTTATTGAACGTGGTTGCTTCCTCAAGAGTCGCAACACAGTCAATATCATTACCACTGACATTGAAGTAGACAGGATACCGATTCAGAAAATTTGCTTTTACGATGTACATAATTTTGCTCCTTTTAAATATAAACTATGAATAGAGTCATTCGATTCCATTCACGAAAACCATAATAAGCCAAATGACGAATGAGATTCCGAAAGAAAAGTGAAGATGGAACACTACTGCTGTTAAAAACACAATTACCGTTATCATAGAATAACTAATAAAAGAGTAAAACAGCAATAGCAAAATATCACGAATGATTCTCTCCATTTTCATATGGGTCCTTTCCGGTAAGAGTTCGGTAAATATCAATGGCTTTAAGCCCCACGATGTGGTCTGCCACTGTTACTTTTTTACCTGGCTCTTTACGCCCCACAAGGCAAAGCGAGCCCTCTTTCTTTGATTTGTCTTTCGGAAACGAGAAACTCACAATGACCGAATCAACGATGAGTTCCGGGTCTGTTACATGTGCTTTCATAAAAGCCTCCTTAGTTTAAAATATAGTCAAGCAAAATAGAGACTTCCAAATCTTCCTTAACACTTGTAGGTAAAGCCTTACTCATATACACCTGCAAATAGTCAAGGAAGATTTGTTCCTCTCTAGTTTTCTCAAACGGCCACATGCCGAATAGATTGACTACGTTGTTTGGAGACATCCCATTATCCATCGGCATGAACACAAATATCACCCCTTTATCACAATTCCGTATGCAAGGCATCCCATCCGGGTATCATCATCAATATTTTTCCCATCGTATATGATTTTTTCTCCATCAATAGCAGTGAGTTCAATTCCAATAGGAAGAATAGGAAGAAGATAAATAGGAACCAGATAAAGATTCGATTCATCAGTCCACTTACCAAATCGGAGTTCAACAGCCTCTTCTTTTGTGAGTTTAGAGAAATCAATATACTTTTTGATTTCTTCTAAGAATTTAGTTTTTGCAATTTTGATCTCGGTATAGGTATCGTTCGGATTGTTCCAATACCGGCAAGCCATCTCCATCTGATTCGCATACCAAGTCAGACAATTCCTAATTTCGTTTTTCATAATAGTTTGCTCCTTTCAAAACTAAAAGAGAAATACCTAGTTGGACTTGAACCAACAACCTCTCGAATAATTCGAGCGCTCTACCACTTGAGCTATAGGTATTTCTCTTCATAATAGATTATGTAAATTTCGCGAACTTACCCTCGTTGAAGTTTTTTTTCTCCTTCAAAGCTTTAAAGATTCCAAGGTCAATACCCGAACGTGCACGTAAGTGATAGTAATATAAGTCCGTAAAAGGAGTGTTCATTCTATCAATACGTCCGCAAGCTTGAATGAGAGTTTTGTAAGAGTAAGTCTGCGAATAAAACACAATCGTATCTGTGGTAATACAGTTCCAGCCTTCTGCTCCAGCGTTGTAGTTAACCAAATATACCCAAGAGGATGATTCGGGAACTGGATTATGCTTATGAGAGTTCCACTCGGCTACTTCAACACCATCAATCTGAGAAAACGTTTTCTTCAAAATATCAAGCTCATAATCAAAGTTATAGAAGATAATCATTTTAGGATGATCTTCAAAGATTTCCAAAAGAGCCACTTGCCTTGAAATATCAGAGTTGACGAGTTTACGCCAAGTGTAACAAAGCTCACTCGCATTACGAATAGGACGGTTCTTATAAGGATTCCAGCGATTTTTTCCGATGTCTCGATAGTCGTCGATATTATATTTCACAAATACGTCTTCGTGATGAGGAATCGTATCTCTGTGAAAATCCATATCGATTAAAATACGTTTTCGAAGACGTATTAGTCTTCCTGTATTTTGATATCGTAAGACTTTTGGAAACTTTACACGGTAATCGTAGATGATATGTTCATCTACAAACTGAGATTTGTTTTTGTAAAATCCGTTTGCGATGAACACAGTCATGTAGTCTTCCCACTTATCCCCTGGAGTTGCGGAAAGAATAATCCATTCGTTTTCTTTGGCAATCTTTAAAAACGTTTTTGCCCAGGTTCCATAGCCCGTGACATGGTCTTCATCAAATATAAAGAACGCATGCTTTTTGTTTTTGTACTTTACGATGTTATTCCAGGAGTCTACAATGACTTTATTCTGGTAATAGTCGTCAACTTTGTTTCTTGAAAGCAGAAAGTAAGCAAGCTCTTTGTCCCATTCGAATTTGTCTCGCTTTTGTGCAGTAGTAATGATATAAAGGTCTTTTGGCCTTTTCATCTTTTTATAACTGCCGCCCAAAAGGAACTCTCTACTACCACCTTGTTTTAAATAGTAATATCCAAGAGCTGTTAAGCTTTTACCACTTCCGACACCGCCGTTTAAGATACAGCCATTTCGAAGCCTATCAATCGCATCCATCTGATGCGGTTCAAGCTTAAGCAAACTTCATCACCCTTTCGGGAAGTTCGGCAATCTTGTAGGCGTATTTGGCAGCCTCTATGTAATCTCCTCGATTCCTAGCCGACCCATAACTTTGAAACGCACTCGTTCTGTAAAGGCATCCGATATTTTGACCGAGTTCGTTTTCTCCCCAAACTACAGGACAAAAATCACAGTCGATATTCGGGATGCCACCGACTGTATAGCGAATGTTATTAAACACCGTATATGCGCAACACCAACAAAGACAAGGAGTGGAAAGGTCCCATCTAAAATGCTTAAATGCCTCAACTTTCAGAACACACCTTTGCTCCTGAATAGAGGTTTGCGCAATCCAATTCCACATCAGACGGTGGCGACGGATTACTTCTGCTTTCGTAAGAGTCATATTAATTTGCTCCTTTAAAAATATCAATAAAATTGGTGGGCCTACAGGGTCTTGAACCCTGAACCGTCCGGTTATGAGCCGGATGCTCTAACCAACTGAGCTA
>NFYZ01014047.1_pt1 | contig 14379 bp, 15 predicted proteins | sample 1092561 | NCBI WGS metagenome assembly NFYZ01 (sample SAMN03609887, study PRJNA323583) | gut metagenome | isolation source: feces | host: Rattus norvegicus | place: Malaysia | collected 2013 | reverse complement strand
CAGAAAGAATTGACAAGAAAAGTAGACATAATGGACAAAAAAATAGATATAATATATGATCAAACAGCTTGTTTAACTGAGTTTAAAGAAAAGGCTACTAAGGATATTGAAACTAACAAAGCAGACAATGAGGTAATAAAAGAAATGGTAGCTAGACATGAAATAGAAATTAAATCTTTAGAAAAAAGGATAGGTTAAATTAAGAGGACTCTTTAAAGAGTCCTCTTAATTTAGATTTTGTATAGCAATGCCTAGTGCTCCTGGTCCAGTATGAACTCCTAATGCTGGGCTTATTTGCCCTTCAGTATATATATTACAATTAGGAAGTTTAGGCATTAATTCTGATTTTATTTCCATAGCTTCTTTTTCAGCATTACCATGGATAATTGCTATATTATACTTACCTGAACCATTTGCAAAGTTTAGTGCTAGGCTAATTAATTTTTTAATAGATCTTTTCCTTCCTATAACTTTTTCTACAGTGTAATAAATTCCATTGTCATTACATGAAATTATAGGCCGTAGGTTTAAGGCTGAACCTAAAACAGAAGTAACTAAGCCGATTCTACCACCTTTGTGGAGATACTCTAATGTATCTAAAGTGAAGAAGATTTTTGATTTGGAAACATTGTTAGAAACAGTTCTAGTAAGAGTATTCCAATCCATTTCTTCCTTAATATATTCACCAGCTTGAATGGCACTAAATCCAGTAGCTATTCCAATGTTTTTTGTATCCAATACAAAAATATCTAATCCATCATATTGGCTGGCCAAAAGAGAAATATAATTGTAAGTACCACTTAACCCACTAGAAATAGTAACAACTAGTAATTTTTCATGTCCATCGGATTTTATTTTATCAAACATAGCATTAATCTCTCCGCCACTTGGCAATGAGGTAGTAGGTATTTCAGTTTCTAATCTTGTATACATCTCTTGGGGAGTAATATCTACACCATCAGAATATTCCCTATCCTTATAAATTACCTTCAAAGGTAGAACATAAATATTATATTTTTCTAAAAGGTTCTTTGGTATATCTGCACCGGAGTCTACTAAAATTGCTATTTTTTCTTTATTCATCTTCTTCTCCACCTTCTTTATTATTAATAAAGTTTTTCTGCAACTTTACAGTTTTTTCTGCAATAGTCTTACTAGCAAAAGCCATAGTAGCCATTTTTACTGTTAAATTTTCTATATGAATATATGTATCTGAAATAGTTTCTTCATTTCCAGAAATAATTTGATTCATAATTGATTTTAGAGCTTTTTCTTGTTCCTCACAAAATAAATTATATGCATTTTTTCTTCCATTAATTTGAGCTTGAAAAATGATTCCATCCCTTATTTCTTCTATTGTTACTACTTGCTTTAGTATACAAATAGCAATTAAGTATGCTAAGTGAACTTTGTTATATCGTTTTTTTACTGGTTTAGGAATTAGTTTTAATTTAACATAATTATTAATCATAGAGGGAGTAAGAATTTTTTCTTCTGGATCATCTGAAAAAATTTGAACATTTTGTTCTATGTAATAAATAACTTGATCTCTGTATAACTCTAAATCAGGGAGCTCTTCCCAACGTGGAAGATGGTAATTTAAAACATCTTCATTCCATTCTAGTAATTTTTTTTGAGTACTATCCATAAAATCACCTTACTTTATATAATAATAACTATATCTTATACTAGTTATCAAAATAAGTCAATGTAGTTATGGGAACTAGCTGAAGTTAATTATAAAAAAGGTCTATACCTTAATAAGTATGAACTTTTGTATTTTATCTATTCTTCAGAATATATCATTATAGTGTATTTGATTTCAAAACCAAGGTTTTAACATAAATTGTATCCTAGTTAGTATACTATATATTGTTATGATGTAAAATTTATTAAGAACAACTACAAATATTTATATTTTTTGCAGTACTTTTATTTTTTTATACGTTATAATTAGTAGGCAAGGAAGAAGGGAGGTATGGATTTGGATGAAAAGTTGATAAAACAAGCTTTAGCAGGAGATGACGATGCTTTCAAAAAGATTGTTGATATATACAAAGGATATGTTTTTGCCATTATATTAAACTTTATAAAAGATTATAATGAAGTAGAAAATATAGCCCAAGAGGTTTTTCTTCAAATCCATACTTCTCTTCCTAAATATAAAAATGATAATTTTAAAGGGTGGATTGGAAGAATAGCAGCCAATAAGTCTATAGATTGGAAAAGGAAAAAATCTAGGAAGTTTAAAGAAGAGACATTAGAAAATATAGATTATATAGTAGATAGAGAAGAAGCCAAAACCTATATAACTCCAGAAGATACATTGATACAAAAAGAAAAAAGAGAAAGAATCAATAATGTATGTGATAAGTTACCAAAAATATATAAGGATGTAATTATAAAATTTTATTTTGAAGAGAAAAGCTATGGCGAAATTGCAAAAGAGGAAGATACTACTGTTAAGACTATAGCTTCTAGGCTTTATCGAGGACGAAATATTCTAAGGAAGAAATGGAGGGAAGAAAATGAGACATTATGATGATGTAGAATGGACTTTTTATAAACAAGAGGTTCTTTCAGAAAACAAAACTCAGGAAATGGAAGAACACCTTTATAATTGTGATGAATGTATGGATATTTTTCTTTCTCTCATAAATAATGATGAAATTGATGAAGCAGAAGAGATTATTTCAAAGGATTTTACTGATGAAGTACTTAATAGTATAGAGAAGCAAAAGCATGAATTAAAGCAGGAACTAAAAACTATAAAAAGAAGGAAAGAAGATAGATTTAAAAGCATATTTGGATATTATGTAGCTGTAGCGGCTGTAACGATTATCTTAACATGGGGAGGATTTTATAGTAGTATAGTTGATATACTGCCTCAAGTAGCAGAGGAAACTGTTATTGCTAATGTGTCAAAGGAACCAAATATTATTTCTAATGTATCTGAAAGAATAGTAAATAAAACGTCAATCTTTATAAATGATTTTGAGATATACAGTCCAAAGGAGGGATTAAAGAAATGAAAGAGAAGAGTAAATTTATGACCTTTTTATTATCATTTTTACCTGGATTATCCCATTTGTATCTAGGTTTTAGTGATAGGGGCATAGTGTTTCTTATGGTTTTTATCATGGCAATTTTAGGTGTGTCAGGTTTAGTAGTTGTTACTAGTTCGGAAGGTTTCTTTGTATTATTAGTCTTTGCCTTACCTATAATATGGCTAATTGCGTTAGTAGATGCATTCTCACTAAGGAAAAGATATATTATAAATGAATATAATAGTTCAAGAGAAAAAACAGAAGAAAAAGATCAAAAAGAAATTGAACAATCCAATAAAAAAACTATTACCTTAGCTTTATCTATAATACCTGGTGCTGGTCATATGTATTTAGGACAACAGAAAAAGGGATTAATAATAATGGGGATATTTTTCTTTACTATATTTTTTATGGGTTGGTTAAATTTAAGTCTATTCTTATTTGTTCTACCATTAGTATGGTTTTATGGCTTTTTTGATGCATTCCATTCCTTTAATGGAAGTGAATCTATTGATGAAAAGCAACAACTGATTTTACCAAATATAAAACCTCAATGGATTGGATGGGGATTAATTACAATAGGAATATTAGTAATTTTAGAGCGTATAGCTTTTCCACTTATATCTATCTTTATATCCCATGAAATAAGAAATTATATCCAAACTTTATTTGTATCTTTAACATTTATTATTGTAGGTATTGAACTATTAAATAGAAATAAAGCTATAAAAGATGAATCTGATAGTGAGACATTAAATATGAAGGATGAATTTAATAAGGAAGAGTCAAATAACTTAGATGAGAGGAGTGAGTAGATGTGAAGAGAAGACGAGTAGGTACAATTTCTATGGCAATCGTATTAATTGGTCTTGGAATTGTAATATTTATTGCCCAGATAAACAAAATGTCCGCTACAAGTTTATCAATTAAGTTTTGGCCGGCTGTACTCCTTATATTAGGTGGAGAAATTCTGTGGTATAGTTATAAATATAAAGAAGAGGATGTAGTTATTAGATATGATATCTTTAGTATATTTATAGTGTTACTGATAGTTATAATGAATATAGGAATATATGCATTAATAGAAACTAATTTAATTTCTAAAGTTAGCAGTATGATTGCAACGGAAACTTATACATTTAATCTACCTTATAAAGAAGATAGGGTAGATAATAAAGTTGAAAAAATAGTAATAGATGGACCGAGAAACGGTAATTTAACTATTCGTACTGAGGAAGATGATAAGATTGGGTTTTCCGGAAATGTAGATATAACATCTGATAGTAAAGAAAAAGCTAATGAATTATCTAAAGAGGAATTTATAATTACAAATACATCTGATAATATTTTATATATTTTATTTAGGGATACTTCAGATCATAATCGAGATAGTAATCAAGTACGTCCCTACAACCTTAATCTTACTTTACCTAATAATAAAGAGGTAGAGATTAATAATGGATATGGATTAGAATTAATAGGGGATAATATTAAAAATAATTGGGTCATAGACAAAATAGATGAAATAAAAATTAGATTAGGGAAAGATTCAGATGTAAAAATAAATGCTTTAGTTCATAATGAAGAAGTATTAAAGGGTACGGCTAAATGGGATATTATTAAAGGAAATGAAACAGAAGAAGAAAGTGTTAAAGGGAGATTAATACGTGGTAAAGGTAGTAATAGCATTAATATTCTTAATTCTTCAGGTGTAACAGTAGACGAATTATATTAGAATAGTATAGATTCGTTGATAAATTAAAATTCTTTAGATATAATTGTGTATAAAGAAACTATCTGGAGGGGAGAAAATGGATAATGAGGAACTCTTAATGGCAATTAGACAGATAGTAAAAGAAGAGATTGAACCTGTAAAGACTGATGTATCAGGTTTGAAGACAGACATGACGAGTGTAAAAGCTGATGTATCAGGTTTAAAGACAGATATGACAGGTGTAAAAGAAGATCTATCTATTGTAAAATCTACATTGAAGGAGCATGGACAATTAATAAGGGCCTTGGAGCATAAAGTAGATGTTATTAAAGCTAAACAGGAGAGCATGAAACATGACGTTAATAGGTTAGTTGAAAATTTTAAAACTATGGAAATGGCTTTAAATGCAATGGAAGCAACAACTATATATAATTGGAATGAAATAGCTAAATTAAAATCAAATAAATAGATAAAATGAAAACTATATTTTTAATAGAAGAGAATGTTAAATCATTCTCTTTTTTTTATTGACAAAGTTTATTAATTATATTACAATAGACCTACCAGTCTAGACCGAATGGTCTAAAAATAAAGAGGTGATTCTTAATGTATGAAATTAAAGATTTAAGATTTAAGTATCCTAAGAACAAAGAAGAAACTATTAAAGGAATATCTTTTAATATTAAAGATGGGGAAATATTTGGGTTATTAGGGCCTAGTGGTGTAGGGAAAAGTACTACACAAAAAATTCTTATAAAACTATTAGATAATTATGATGGAGAGATTTTATACAAAGGGAAAGATTTAAAAAGCTATAAAAAATCCTATTATGAAGAAGTAGGTGTGGGCTTTGAAATGCCTGTACATTTTTCAAAACTAACTGCTGAGGAGAATATTAATTTTTTTAAAAAACTTTATAGTTCAAATATTGATACAGGTAGTTTAATGAAAAGAATTGGATTATATGAAGATAAGGATAAGAATGTAGAAGAGTATTCTAAGGGTATGAAAGTTAGGTTAAATTTTGTAAGGGCAATGTTAAATAATCCTAAGATTTTATTCTTAGATGAACCTACTAATGGATTGGATCCGAGGAATTCAAGAATATTAAAAGAAATTATTAAAGAATATAAACAAAATGGAGGAACAGTATTACTAACTACCCATTTAATGAATGATGTAGATGAACTATGTGATAGGGTGGCCTTTATGGCTAATGGTAAAATAGCAGAAATAGATAGTCCGAAGAATTTAAAACTGAAATATGGTGAGAGAAAAGTAGAAGTAGAATATAGAGAAGAAAATATAGTTAAGAAAGAATCTTTTGATTTAGATAACTTGAAAACAGATAAGGACTTTATGAATATTATAAAGACTAAAGATATATTGACTATTCATAGTAAAGAGATGACCTTAGATGATATATTCATAAAGGTAACAGGGGTGAGTACAAATGAATAACTTTACAACTTTGTTATCTGGCGAACTACAAAGAATGAAAAAGTATAATATATTGGCAGCTGGAATATTTGTTGCACTTTTATGGATAGGAGTATTATATTTTACGGATATAGACGATATAACTAATATGGTACCATTATTAATATTTATTGATGCTACTTCTATGTCTATGTTATTAGTTGGTGCCACTATGTTTTATGAAAAACAGGAGGGAACTATTAAAACTTTATTAGTTTCACCTATAAATAAGACTGAATATATACTAGCTAAGGTCTTTGCTAATATTAGTTCTAATGTTATTACATTAATACTAATTTATGTTTATGCTAAAGTTTTTAAAGAAATAAGATTGAACTTTTTTGGATTAGTAGGTGGAGTAATACTGACAGCATTTTTTCATTCATTAATTGGTTTTATATTAACTTATAATACAAAAGATTTCACTGAAATGTTAATGGGAATGATGAAATATACTTTTATATTTGCAATACCAGTTTTATTAGAACAAATAGGGTTAATAAATAATGAAAAAATTAGTAAAATTCTTTTTATAATACCTACTAAATCTTCCTCTATACTTTTACAAAGTACCAGTGGAGGAATGGAGACTTGGAAAACTTGGCTTTCTCTTGGATATTTAATAATTGCATCTATAGTATTATTTTATATAGTATGGAAGAAGTTTGATGATTTCGCTATAAAGGAAAGTGGTGATTAATTGTGTATAGTAGTTTTATAAAAAGTGAGTTTAAAAAATGGAGTAGGGATTCTATGATGGGATTTATGGCGGTATATCCAATTTTATTTGGGATTATAGGAAGGTTTTTTGTTCCATGGTTAGCAGATAAAAATGGCTTCAGTATAGATTTATATGCAGATTTAATAATAGTTATATTGACTCTAATGGTTCCTATTTCTTTTGGAGCATTAATTGCCTTTTCAATTCTTGAAGATAGGGAAGATAATATACTTACATCTGTAAAAGTTACAACTCTAAGTATAAATCAATTTTTATCCTTTAGATTTATTATGGTTTTGGTTTTAACCTATATTACTACTGTATTTGTAATTTGGTTTTCTAATATTGGAGATTTGCATATGAAAGAAATCCTAGCTATTGCCTTTTTAGCATCTTTAGAAGCGCCTATGTATGGATTATTAATTAACTCCTTATCTAGCAATAAAATTGAAGGTTTTGCTGTAATGAAAGGGTTAGGAACTTTAATAGTATTTCCTATTATAGCTTTATTTTTTATAGATAAGAAGGAATTGTTTTTTGCCTTTGCCCCAGGGTTTTGGTCAGCTAAGGCTATAAGTAGCATAATTAAAGGAAAAGGAATTCTTTATCTAACATATAATCAATATTATTTTACAGGTCTTATTTATCTAGTAATACTAAACTTTCTATCCTATAAACTTTTTAAAAGAAAAGTAAAAATATAGATATGTGATAAAATGATTTTGAGGTGGTAATATTGAAAGAAGACAAAGGAAAAACTTTTGAAAAACGAAATGACCTAATAAATGCAGCTCTACTGGAGTTTGGAGAAAAGGGTTATGAAAATGCCTCTCTTAACAATATATTAAAAGAGGCGGGTATAAGTAAGGGAACTTTTTACTATCATTATGAAAACAAAGAAGATTTATATATGTATTTAATGGATATACTTGTGGAAGAAAAACTTAAATTTCTCTCTAGAAGGATGGATAGTATAGATGTTAATGAGGATATATTTACCAAGTTAAAATTAACAATAAAATTAGGAATGGAGTTTGCCAGTAAAAACCCTCAAATTAATAAATTCTCCCAAAGTTTTATTAAAGAATTTGGAACGGAGTCTCAGAATCAAATAATGGATAAATATTATATTTGTAGAAATGATTATTTAGATGGTTTAATTAAAAAGTATGACTTTAAAAGTATAGATTATGTAGGGGAATTAATTGAAGAGGGCTATGCCAGAGGTGAAATAAGAGAAGATTTACCTAAGAAATTTGTAAAACAAATAGTAAATTATTTATTCTATAATTTACAACGGATTGTTAATACTGATAATCTAGATGAATACGGGGCTGCTGCTAATAATTTGGTAGATTTTATTAAAGGTGGTTTAAAAAATAACAATTAAAACTTTCCTTTGTACAAAAGGAAAGTTTTTTTTCTTGACATTCTATCTAATATTTGTTACCTTTAAAAGAATATTAGTATACTATTAAGGGAAGGTTTAAAAGTAATTATGCTATACTATTTATAATATTGATAAAGGAGGATTTTTGTATGGAAATTGTTGGAGAAGGATTAACATTTGATGATGTACTTTTAGTGCCCGGTAAATCTAAGGTTTTACCTAGGGATACCAAGATAAATACTAATTTAACTAAGAAAGTTAAATTAAACATACCTATAATGAGTGCAGGCATGGATACGGTTACAGAAGCTAGAATGGCTATTGCAATAGCAAGAGAAGGCGGAATTGGTATTATTCATAAAAATATGTCTATAAAAGAGCAGGCTTTAGAAGTGGATAGAGTAAAAAGATCGGAGCATGGAATTATTACGGATCCATTTTATTTATCCCCTGATCATAATGTTTCTGATGCATTAGAGGTTATGGAAAGATATCACATTTCCGGTGTACCTATTACTGATGAAGACAAAAAATTATTAGGTATTATTACTAATAGAGATATACGCTTTGAAACGGATACTTCTAAAAAGATTAATGATGTAATGACTAAAGAAAATTTAGTTACTGCAAGTGGGGATATTTCTATGGATGAAGCTTTAGAAATTCTAAAGCAACATAAAATAGAAAAACTTCCTTTAGTAGACGAAAATTATAAATTAGCAGGACTTATAACTATTAAGGATATAGAAAAATCAATTGAGCATCCAAATTCTGCAAAAGATGAATCGGGAAGATTACTTGCTGGAGCGGCAGTAGGTGTTACTAATGATATGATGGATAGAGTAAAAGCTTTAGTAGAGGCAAAAGTCGATCTAATAGTATTAGATACAGCTCATGGCCATTCAATAGGAGTAATTGATGCAGTTAAAGAAATAAAGGCAGAGTATCCAGATTTACAAGTTATAGCAGGAAATGTGGCTACTGGAGAAGCTACTGAAGACTTAATAAAAGCTGGAGCAGATGCTGTAAAAGTTGGTATAGGACCTGGTTCTATTTGTACTACAAGGGTAATAACAGGAATTGGTGTACCTCAAATTACTGCTATTATGAATTGTGCTAAAGTAGCCAAGAAATATAGTGTTCCAATTATTGCTGACGGGGGTATAAAATATTCAGGAGATATAACTAAGGCTTTAGCCGTAGGAGCTAATGTAGTAATGATAGGCTCACTTTTTGCTGGCACTAGCGAAAGTCCAGGAGAAGAAGAATTATATGAAGGTAGGAGATTTAAAGTTTATAGAGGTATGGGTTCTTTAGCTGCAATGGGTGAAGGTAGTAAAGATAGATACTTCCAAGAAAATACTAAAAAGCTTGTACCAGAAGGCGTTGAAGGAAGAGTAGAATATAAAGGACCTTTAGGAGATGTGGCATACCAACTAGTTGGAGGTTTAAGATCTGGTATGGGTTATGTAGGCGCTGAAAATATAAAACAATTACAAGAAAAAGCTAAATTAGTAAAAATCACAAATGCTGGACTTATAGAAAATCATCCACATGACATACACATAACTAAAGAATCACCAAACTACAGCAGAAGGTAGTTAAGGAGGCGATATATTGATATTAATACTTGATTTTGGTGGAAAATGCGGAAGGGTTGTAGGTAGAATTATTAGAGAATCTAAAGTATATTGTGAAATATTACCTTATGATACTTCTATAGAAAAAATTAAAGAAAAAAATCCTCAAGGTATTATTTTAACAGGAGATGCAGAAGATGAGAAGGTGGCAAGGATTGATAAAAACATACCTAAATTAGATTTGCCAACAATAGGGATGGGGTGTAAAAACCAAATATTAACGAAAGAATATGGTATTCAAACCTATCCTGAAAGTGAATATAATGAAAATAATAAGAGGATTGTTGAAAACTTTTTATTTAAAGTATGCAAATGTAAACCTTATTGGGATATGAAAGATTTTGTAGAGGATTCTATCAAAGATATTAAAACAAAAGTAGGAAATAGGAAAGCATTATGTGGATTATCAGGAGGAGTAGATTCTACTGTAGCAGCAGTATTAGTTCATGAAGCTATAGGTGATAATTTAGTTTGTGTATTTGTTGATAATGGACTTCTTAGAAAAAATGAAGTTAAAGAAGTTGAAAGCTTTTTTAAAGATAGGTTTGATATGAATATAATAACTGTTGATGCTAAAGATAGATTTTTAAACAAACTTAAAGGAGTTAATGAGCCTGAACAAAAAAGAAAAGTAATTGGAGAAGAATTTATAAGAGTTTTTGAAGAAGAACAAAAAAAATTAACAGATATAGATTTTTTAGTACAAGGTACTATATACCCAGATGTTATTGAAAGTGGTGGTGACGAACATACAGTTGTAAAAAGCCATCATAATGTTGGGGGATTACCTGAAGATGTAAACTTTGAACTTATAGAACCTTTAAGACAATTGTTTAAAGATGAAGTTCGAAAAGTCGGAACTATTTTAGATATTCCAGAAGAAGCAGTAAATCGACAGCCATTTCCAGGGCCAGGTTTAGGTGTTAGAGTATTAGGAGAAGTTACAGAAGAAAAATTAGAAGTCGTAAGAGAAGCGGATTATATATTCAGGGAAGAAATCAAAAATGCTGGCCTTGATAAAAAAATATGGCAATACTTTGCCCTTCTGCCCGATATAAGAAGTGTAGGAATGACAAAAGGAAAAAGGACTTATAATTATACCGTAGCTTTAAGAGCAGTCCATAGTGTTGATGGTATGACTGCAGAATGGGCAAGAATACCTCTAGATGTATTAGAAAGAATCTCTAATAGAATTACTAGAGAAATTGAACAGGTAAATAGAGTAGTTTATGATATAACTAATAAACCACCTGGAACAATTGAGTGGGAGTAGTACCCAATTTCATGTGAGCAAAGCGAACAAATGAAATTGATGGTACTACCCCTGTCAGGGTTGGTGAGGCTTATATCGACTGTAAGAAGGTAGAAGTCCGCAACTTATGGCTGGAGTAATAGACAAAAATATTGTTGAGGTAATGGTTATAGTAATGAAAGAAATGTTTGTATACAATTATCAGTTATAGATACAAATAAACTAGATGAAGTGATAGAATCTAAGTAGAAATATATCCATAGTGGGAAGATAAACCACTATGGTTTTTACTTGGATCATATATTCATGCAGGATAAATTTATCATTTCCAAAGCAGGGAATTTCAAGAAAAAGTTGAAATTGTTTAAGAGATATTACAAGGTTTACCTGAATGGAGATATATACTGCATGAGTGTTAAAAAGCATTTCATAGGAAAATAATTGGACAGCAACTTTACTTTGAATTAGAACAGTGTGGAAAAAGTAAATATAAATATCTCCAAGTTAAAATTGTAGACGAGGTCATTACAAGGAGTATAACAAAACTATTGCTTCTTATAAAGGTGTTGTTTTTCCTAAGCTGGAGGTATTTCTAAAATTATGGGATGAATGGAATCTATGATTAATTATGATTAAAGCTATATAGATAAAAAACAGAGATTTAAGAAATAATTAGGAGGAAATTCTGTTGGATAGAAAGAAGAATTATATGTTTCGAGCTATAGTTTTAAATCCGTTGGTATTAGTTATCTATAGTGTAATTTGTTTTTATTTATATTCTCTTTTTCAATATGGAGGGCTGAAAAGAAAAATTCCCATTATTTTAGGGGGCATTATTCTTTTGATGCTTTGGTTCTTGTGGTGTTTTTATAGAAGCAAAAAAGGGAGTAAGAACTTGAGTGAAAAGAATTACCTAGAGACCAATAAATTGAGAATAAGTAAAGCATGGTATTTTGTAGCATTAATTATTTTATTGTCGACTACTTTAGTTACGGGCGTAAAGGTATACCAAAGTGCTATTAATTATCAAGGTAAATTATCATGGTTTATCCATGAACTAAAAAATAAACGTAAAATAGAGTTTGTTCATGATAATATTTACCATGATAGCTTGGAGGGTCTTTTTGAGGATATACAAAAAGAGATAACCTTACCAGAAGAATTATACGTTTCTACTGACTTTCGATTAAAATTTAATAAGGGTGGTCAGATTATATCTTTAGATACCTTTTTATATGGAAAGGATCAGGAGGGTGAAACTCAAAGCTTCCTTATAACTTATGATAGAAATAAAGGAGAAGATGTGACCATCTATCTAAATGGTTATGTGGATGCCAATTATAATGAGGAAAAGAAACTACAACCCCTAATGGATCTTGTAGAATGGATTTTACTTGAAGAAACAGTTAGTGGATGGAGTGAAGAACAATACGAGATTTTATATACAGGTTTTCGCAACTGGGGTTATAACAACGAAGGAATCGTTTATATTGATGAAAATGGAGAGACAAGACAACTGGATCCTCCAAAGGATAAAATCGTAGGTTATACCGTATCTGTTTATGTACCACACAGAGAGGAGCGCATAACACCTGTACGCTTTATTCATAATAAGCACAGAGTGCTTGCAGGAAAAGATGATGAACAACTCAATAATCAATGGGATATAGGTTATAGTTATAATGAGGGAGAAGAAACTTTCTTTTTAGATGAAAATCTAGGATATCAACTATCTGTAGTAGATGCAGCCTTAGGTAGTCGATTTTATGCCTTACTTCAAACACAAGATGGGGGATATACTTGGGAAACTATAAATTCAGATCCTTTTTTAAACAATACTGGAGTGTCTAGTGGGATTACATATATCAATAAAAACCTAGGGTTTATAGGATTGTCCCACAGTGGAGGTTCTTTTGCAGAACTATATAGAACCAAAGATGGAGGGCTTTCTTTTGAAAAAGTATATTTTCCAAAGGTTGAAGTTTATTTGACTGAAACTGAAACATATAATCCATTTGATTTTCCTGAAAAGCCCTTTGTAGAAGATGGAAAGCTATATTTATTAGTAGGTCAGGGACAAGACGGAGATTATAAAGGTGGGATCAAGGCATTGTATCAATCCGAGGATAATGGAGAGACATGGGAGTATATAAAGGAAGTACAATAAAACAAATTTATTAGGTATAGAACCTAAAAATATATTGATAAGGATAATGAGGATTTAAGATAGAATAATTTTAAGGAGTTGGATGCTGAAACAATGTATAATATTATAGCTAATAAGGTTTCCCATTTATAAAAAACTAAATGGAGACTCTAGCTCATACTTTGCTAAATATATGGGAGATGCTATGTTTGTTATACCTACTCCTTTAATGTTACAAAGAATAGTAACTGGAATAGCTGGTTTAGTAAAAGATGATTGTGTTATCCCTGTCATGGTTGGCGATATTTGTAGCGACCAACGGCTGGAGTAGAGAACAAAAGTCTTGAAACCTTTAGAGATAGAGGAACCAAGACTTTTTTGTTTTATGAAAGTATTAAAATAGTAGCATTAAGATTTAATTTATTAAATACAATAAATAAAAATAAGTAAGATGGGTAAGTAATTATAATAAGATGTAAAATTATTTATAATTATTTTAAACGGAAGCTATATCATATAGAAGGCTAAAAATACTAGTAATAGGAGGATTTTAATGATTAAGAGGTTTGAAGACAAGGTAGTTTTAATTACAGGTGGATCAGGAGATATTGGAAAAACTACAGCTGATTTATTTTTAAAAGAAGGTGCGAAAGTTGCTATCGTAGGGACTAATGACGAAAAATTAGCAAAAGTAAAAGAAAGTTTGGGAGATGTCCTAACGATTAGAGCAGATGTAACTAAAGAAGAAGAAGTTAAAAACTATGTAGAGAAAACAGTTGAAGAATATGGAAGAATTGACGTATTCTTTAATAACGCTGGAACTGAAGGGAAAATTTCATCAATAATAGAACAAGACATGAATGATGTTAGGAAAGTTATAGATATTAATGTAATTGGTGCGTTTATGGGACTAAAATACGTAATCCCTGTAATGCAAAAACAAGGATCTGGTAGTATTATAAACACATCATCAGATGCAGGTTTAGCAGG
>NFYZ01004064.1_pt1 | contig 14402 bp, 15 predicted proteins | sample 1092561 | NCBI WGS metagenome assembly NFYZ01 (sample SAMN03609887, study PRJNA323583) | gut metagenome | isolation source: feces | host: Rattus norvegicus | place: Malaysia | collected 2013 | reverse complement strand
TCTAGATGGTCTAGAAGGCCTTCTAAGAGGTGTTTTAAATCATATCCAATACAGATGTTAATTTATTTGCTTTCGCGGATATATAACTTGTTACTCCGGACAAATTCTTATTGACTGTATATCCTGTATAGCTATTCATTGATTCTAATATTTCTTCAGGATATGATTCTTTTTCTAATGCAACTAATCTTTTGTTATAATTAAAGTGTTCAATTACTTCATCAAGTGTCTTTTCTACATATTCGCCATTTACATTTTTAACTACCCTATTTTTGTAATTGTTAGATTCTAATATGTTATTTATATATTCATGGACTTTATTATCATCATGTATATCTAATTCCATATCCATATCCTTTGTTGCTACACGGAATAGTTTATCAGAATTGCCGCCTTTTGATTTACGTAATATTATTGGAATTATATTGTCTCCTTTATCACCCCTTATTATTTTATCTATAACAACGGTTGCTGGATCTATTTTCTTTATTGTACCAGTTTTTGATATGATACTATGAAAATATCTATCATTAGATTCCTTTGTCAAATCACCAAAAAAGAAGTCCAATCCATCAGTACCATTCTCGTTATAATCACCATCTTCAACAGTTACAGATGATTTATTCCAACATACCGTAAATACACCAGTGTTATGATCTGTTTTTACTAATTGTGTCAGGTCTTTATCCATTGACCATATAATACAGTTAGTTCCTTCACTATTTAGTTTAGTTGACCAGTACCAACACCAATCATCACCTTCGACACCAGGAACTTGACATGTAGTTATACCTTCATTAGATAATATTCTAATAAAATCCTCATAAGTATCAAAAATCATTTTCCAATTTATATCTGGGCTTTGTTCACGTGTACCTTTATACTCATCAGACATGAACGATGGAATTTCTAATGAATTTCTCCAACTACCTCCATCTGAAACGAATATGATATTATCTATAAGAGGAAATATTCTTAAAACAACATTGATAGACTTTACCATCATATTTTGGATTTCTCGACACATTTCCTCATCGTCTTGAAATTTACCGTTTATGACTGACCATCTACTCATTAATAGCCAATTGCCGTCTATAATCAATGTTAGCTTCGACTTGGTTATGTTTTCCATTAATCTACTTTTAACATATGTTTATGCATTAAATATAGTAACAAGTATATTAATAATTCATTTTAAAACAAAAAATGTCAGAACTATAGTTCTGACATCAATCAAGTTTTGATTAAACTTAAATTTACTTCATTACTACTGTACTATCAACAGTAGCGCTGTCTACTGCAACGGAATCCAAACTGTCAACCATTGCGCTGTCTACCATTGTAGAATCCGCCATTGCAGCTTCACCGGCCTTGTTTTCTGTACAAGAACATACTGCGCAAGCAGCAACAAATGCGAACATGGCACTAAAAATTGTCTTCTTCATAATTTGTGTTAAATAAATTTATTATTTTTGTTTAAGTATTAAAATGTCTTCTGTATCTATTTCGATGAGTTCTTTTATTGTTGTATTTTGTGATAATGTATATTGCAGTATTTATGTGTTTATATACCTCTACACAAGCATTTTTATATAAATAGTAAGCAACTACACCACTAAACACCACAGATAACATATACCCACCATGTACATAACTATGTCTATGTTCAATCGTATCTATAGCAATTTTATTTCTGTAGTACCATTTACAGTACAAGATAATAGAAACATACTGCAAAACATTATTAAAAATAATGATTTCTTCATCATATTATTTAAAATAGTGCAGAAATTTTGCAAAATTCAATATTCAACATAATATATTTCTTTATTACCTTCTTTCTTTTTATATTCTTTTACGGTACCAGACTTTACTATTTCTGTATAAAATGTCTTTGCCATTGTTATTGCATTTTTAGCAGATTGTTTTGCTGTATTCACATTTGAATCATGTGAATAGAAGATATCCTTTGCTACTCGCAATATAAATGACATTTTTGTTTCCTTTGTCAATAAAGTATCAGGATCCTTTATTTTTATTGATAACGATGTTCCATCTACATTTTTTATCTCAGTAGGTCCTGTGGGTGATGTTATTGTATCTGCCATTGTTCTCTTTTATGTGATAAGATTTCCAAACTTTGCATGATATGTATAATCAGTGAACTTATATCATAATCTACATTATAAATATGCGTGTATAGACCAGTATCTGTATTATATAGCACATATCCATAAAATCCACCAGTTTTGGTTACCGTCTGATATATAAGGCATCTGTTAAAACTGTTATTTAATACCGTCTCATTCATTTTAAACACGATACCATTTGTCTTACCTCTAGAAAAATTTTGCAATTCTGTTATAATAGGAAAGTCATGCCTCGTATCTTCAGGTTCAAATGATATATTAGCATATTTGGCAAACATTAGTTCACGACCAATTCTAGCTAAACCAATAATATGCCTCATTGAAAGCAGTTCACGTTCTTTGAAATTGTCACAATCAATATAACAGAAATTAAACTTCAATTTATACGGTTCTGCAATATCAATTGTTTTGTTGTTTAGGTAACTCATGTTCTTTAATTATTTTTTCAAATTCAGTAATTATATATTCGGTATTCACTTGTGTTAGTTTGTCTTCAGATATCAATACAGATCTAAGCCAATTCTTAATCGTTTCTGTACTTACACGTTTTCCATATTTTTCTTTTAGTACGTTATATATTTCTATTATATTCAGACCATTTTGACTAAATATTTCAAAATCCTTTTTAAATGCGTTTTTATATAATTCATTTAGATGTTTTATTATATAGAAATTTGCTATTTCTGTTTCACCAATGTTATCTAATGTTTCTATACATAAAGCATCTTGAAGATCTGTAATGTTGCTTTCATATTTATCCTCATTATCAATGAACTTAAAATAAAAATAGCTTATCTGTAAATTAACATAATTATGTGGATTTTGTTTTAGATTTTCTGCAAGCAACTTTATGAAATTCTCATCATGTGAGAGTTCTTCTAAAAGTGACCCGTCGCCATTCCAATAATATAGCAATGGGCACATTTCTTTATTATAAAGCACACGGTTTTTGTCTACTATGTTTATTGCTACTAATGAATCTTCAACCATATAGTATTCTATTTATTTTTCTTATCCCCTATTTCTATAGCGTTGAGGTCATTTCCACAACGGAACTATAAAGCATACTAAATGTTTTTAGTTCAATTTAAAAATAGAAACAACGTTTCAAATATTTAATTAATATAAGAAATTTTCTTCAATATACTTATATAATTCTTTACTTATGAATGGTATAGGATTAATATTGTTTTCTATCATTTTCCGTATCTGACTTTAACTACAATATACTGACGGATAACTATCAAAATTATCACCATAACCAGGTCTAGGTGCTTTTATAAAACCAAAGTTGTTCTTTACCAAATCAGCATTTTTCCATTTGTCAATCTGTTCTACAACATCGGTACAACCTATGATATATAATTCTACTTTTTTATCATCAAAGTTCTCTATAATTTTTTGTAGAAATTCATATGAATAATTAGACTGTACATCACCATCAAGTTCAGAAACAATTATGTTTTCTAATGGACCAAACATAATCTTACACATTTCTGCCATAATATTAAACGATTTCTTAACATCGTTCCACTGTGCATCTTTCCAAGTGTTCTGCCATGCAGGACATACAATAACTTTATCACATAGATCATTATTTATAGCATATGTTGCTGAATAAAGATGTCCGATGTCGGGAGGATTAAATGTTCATAAGAACAAACTAAATCTAATAGGTTTCTTATTTGACATTTCTAAAAGATGTTTTTAAAGAATTAATACATTTCAGTCTTTTGAACGAGAATTCTATTTTTTTGTTAAATAGAACCTTTTAATCTGTTTTCATGTTAGTTATGTTTGTGATTAAAACATAGTGAACTACTATTAAAAATTCAATTAGATTTTTTTGTTAAATTTATATATATAACTTAACTATTTTAAAAACAAATATATTTATATAAAATACATGCGTCAGTTACTTATAGGTGACTGTCACTTTGGAAGACACTCAAATTCTACTGTGTGGTTAGAATATCAATTGACATTTTTTAATACACAAGTTAAAGATACTATAAAAAATGAAAATATAGATAGAATAGTCTTTCTTGGTGACATATTTGAAGTACGATATAGCACAAATACTCTTATTGGATGCGCAGTAAAGAATCTGATAAGAGATTTATTAGAAAATTTTACAAATAAAGAATTTGTTATTATAGCAGGCAATCATGACTTCTATACACCGCAAGAAGAATATCATGATTATAATACTTATGAGATGTTGTTTGGTAAGGAATTCATATCTAAATACAATAATTTACATATATTAACATATAGTGAGTATTATGATGGCAATGGAAATCTTTATCTTCCATGGTATCATTCTGAAAATTTTGATAAGTTTAAGAATATGATTTCTATTTATAAAGATAGGGGTCTAAAAAGCATATTCTTGCATTCAGATTTAGAACATTGGGATGAATCAATGAAGACATTGGCAAATGGAATAGATGTATGGTCTGGTCATATACATTATTCATGGGACAATGGAAAGAATCTACATATAGTTGGGGCGTGCTGTTCATTTGACTTTTCTGATGTGAACCAGAAGAAGTATTTATATATAATAGAAGACAATAAGTTAATAAAGCGAATTGAGAACACAGTAACACCAAAATTTAAAAGTTTTTATAATGAAGACATATTTACATTACAGAAAGACGACTTTGTAAATTCATATATAGAACTATATATATTTAACTCAAATGCAAATAAGGCAAGGTACATAGAAAGAATAAAGGAACTTAATACATCATATGCAGAATTCAATATTAGAAAACATATAATAGATGATAGCATGGGTGAAGATTTTACACTTGCATATTTCAATACTAATATTGACAATTATATATCACAGAATATACCTGATTATCTTAATACTAAATATAATATAATAAAAGATAGACTTAATAGTATTTAATTTAGCTACATGAAAATAAAGAATATTAAAATAAAGGATTTTAAGTCAATATATGGAGAACAGTATTTTGACTTTGAGACTATGGAAGGTTTGGTAAAGTTGTCAGGAATAATAGGTTCAGGAAAGACGACTGTTGGTGAGGCTATTCTATGGGGTCTATACGGAAAAATAAAGGAGCATAAGAATGGTAATCTTATTGCGTGGCACATGAGATCTTGTGAGATAGAAATTAATCTCACATCTAAAAATAAGGATATATATATTAAAAGAAGTACTCATGCACCACTTGAAATATATATAAATGGAAAACTTCTTGCAGCTTCTAATAAAAGAGATACGCAAGAAATTTTAGAAGAAGAATATTTTGATGTACCGGCATTGGCTATACAGAAGATGTGTATTATATCATTTAATGCATTTAATAATAGTCTATGTAGTATGAGCGCTGGTGAGACTCGTTTGTTTTTAGACGAAATTTTTGGTTTTAAGACATTCACAGAATATAATGATGAAATTATATCTGAAAGGAAAGTTCAGATAACAGAAAACACCCAACTAAATGCTATACTGTCAGATACAAAAACACAGATAGAACATTTATTAAAGAAAAAGAAAGAACAACAAGCACAGTTAAGTAATTCTATAGATATAGACAAATTGAATAATGAACGTACCGAACTAGTAGATAAAGGTATCAGTCTAAAAAATGAACTTAACGAACTAAATAAATCTTTTGATTTGTCACATACAATATACGTTCAGAAAATGTCAGAGGTTTCTGTGTTAGGGAAACAAGAAAAACAGTTTGTTACTACGTTCAGTACTGGCAAATGCCCTACATGTGGACATGATATTGATGTTAGTCTGTTAGAAAAACATAAGCAGCGCATGCAGGAATATGCAAATAAATATAGAGAATTAGAACAAGAATCTAATACCAAAAAGACAGAATATATAAATAACAAGACAAAAATAGATGCTCAAATATCTGACATTAAAAAACGTATATCAGAAATAGATTCTTCTATAAAACTATATAATAACAATCTTAAATTAATATCTGAAAACTACGATGACATCATATCAGAATATAATATAAAGATAGAAGAAATTACAAAACAGATATCCGAGTCCGATAAGAACATTGGTGAATGGAACGAAATGAACGAATTGTTTAGTAAGACGCTTAGATATGGTCTACTTGATACATTGATTCCACATATCAATAAATCTATAAAATATTATATGAATAAGTTGGGTCAGGAATACACTGTTGAATATGATAAAGAGTTTAAACCACATATTTATATAGAAAACAATGACAATGAGATATCTTATCGTGATTTAAGTACTGGACAGAAAAAGACATTGGATATTGCTATCATATTTGGTGTAATACAAAATGTAATTGCAAACGTTGATTTCAATATATTCTTTTTAGATGAGTTATTTTCCAATATGGATGCAGATAGCAGATATACCATGTTAAATTTGCTTAAAGATAACTTATGTGAAAATAGAACTATATTTGTGGTAAACCATGCAGAAATGCCAGATGATTTCTTTGCGCATAAAATACGAGTATCAATTGTAAGAAAAAGAGTAGAAGACTATAAGAAAAAGGAAGATGTTATTGTAAATGCATCAAAATATGAGAAAATTTTTTAGAATTTTTCTTAAAATTTAATTAGAAAGATATATTTTTATGTATATAAAGAAAAATAAATACGTATTTATAAAATAAAATGAGACAATTAAGCGAGGAAGAAATTGCAATCTTGAATGAAATGCCTGCTAACGTGTCAGGTGTTGAGCAAAACTCACAAAATGTTGAATCAAATATGACTCAAGAAACTACACAGGATGATACCGCACCTACAACTGTTGGTTTTTCTGATAGTGAACGCGAGCAGTTAATGGGTATGCTTGGTAAAAAGGTAGGTTATAAAGCACGTGAAGAACAACGCCACCAAGACATGCAACAGGAAGCTGTCAATAAAGGATTTTCTATTGGTGCGAATATTTACGAAAATGCTGAAATCCGTGAAGGATGGATGCATGTAGATCGTTCGTTGTTTGGCGAACGTGATATTTATTATCCTAAAGACTGGGAATTTAGAATCCGTCCTGCAACTGTAGAAGCAATTAGAAATTGGTCCACTATTGATGATGAGAATCCTAATGTGGTAGATGATGTATTCAACGAGATTATAAAGTCATGTTTTTCTATACGCACACCGCAGGGGTTAATTCCTTGGGGTAATTTGCGTTCATGGGATCGTTTCTTTATATTGCTTCTTATTAGACAATATACATTTGTAAATGGTGAGTCAAAAATACAGTATACTGAGGAATGTCCTGAATGCGGCAATGATGTACAGTTTGTTTTAGATAGCATGACGTTACAATATGATTTACCAGATCCTGAAGTAATGCGTTATTATGATAGTGAGACTTGTACATGGATGATAGATCCTGCAGAATATGATGTAGAAGGCGAACCATTCACATTATATTTGCCTACATTGGAAAAGGATGCAAATATCAAGCAATGGATTATCGAACGTCTACAAAATAATAAGAAAGTGGATAACGTGTTTATTAAATTCCTTCCTTGGATGGCTAATAAAATATCTAAAAATACAGATGTGGCTAGCCGTCAAATAAAGGAACTTGAAATGCGCTTTAAATCGTTAGATACAGAGATGTTTACATTTATGAATGATGTAATTACTAATATAATGGTATCTCCTTCAACAAAGCTAACAAATACATGCCCAACATGTGGTGAGGAGGTTACCACATCAATACGATTTCCGAACGGAGTTAGTGAATTATTCAATGTACAACGAAGAGGAAAGAAATTCGGTAAAAAGTAATAAGGAGTCACCTTGGTTAGGCATACTTATATTTCATACATTTGTTATAGATTTACGTAATTTAACAAAAAATTTATTGTTTATCTGTAAAGAATATCATGTGCAGCCGTCAGAAATACATAAAATGCAGTTTTGGCAATATGAATGGATGACGGATGAGATAAAGGAAATAACAAAGGAACAGGAAAAACAAAGAGAACAACAGGAGAAGGAACATGCTTCAATGAAGTCATCCGTGAACCCAGGATCTATGATGAGAAACATGCAGTCTTCTATGAATGTATCTATGCCAAAAATGCCTACAATATCAATGCCGAAATTTTGATAATAAATAAAGGGATGTTCTTAAGAACATCCCTTTTTCTATTAAAACGATTTAATTAATCCTTTATGCTTATCGGTTAACTGAAAATACTTTTCTATTAATTCAGTGCTTAATTCACTATCAGCATTGTATTCATATAGTTCTTCTATATCATGTTTATGCGCCCAATCTTTATGCGCTGTTATGAAATAAACATATTTGTTTTGTATTTTCATATAATTAAAAGTTACTGGTGGTATACATAACATAGTATCTTTATCAGCACATAATTTAAGAATGCCAATTAATTTTTTTAGATTATCTGATTTTGGTTGAATGTCTTCAACCATATAATGTCTTATATCATTATATCTTCTATATTCCAATGTAAAATAACCTGATGCTATTTTTATTGATTTATAACCATCTTTATAAATAGTGCTTTTGTTATTATATACACCTGGAAAATACTGATTTCCATAAATCATAAAGACTCTGTTTCCAAATTTCAATTTCATTTTAATTTTTTAGTATAGTTTAATTTCAATTCCCTTTTCGCGTGCCTTTTTCATTTTACCAGTATTAGAATCAAGTGAATTAGTAAACACGATTTTTACTTCTCCCCATTTTCCAGTCATACGATATTCAGGATGACACTTTAAAAATTCACCTTTAGAAGTATAATCGTTAGGTTCACCTGTCAATATTACAGGTATTTGTTCTTCGATATATGCACGTTCTTCTTCAGTCATTTTTGACTTAAAATCATCAAATGTTTTTCCTAAATGTGATATAATATTTAATACTTTTTTATAATTAGATGAATTTACATCAAACACCCAATCATAACCTTCCTTTGCCAAATGCGTAAAGTCATATTCAGATGATGTTAGATAATTCGCACACTGTTCGGCAACCTTAGTTCCACACTTATTAAAATTACATGATTGAATAATTTCTGTAAGTGTTATATCTTTAACGATCTTTTCAAACGCCTTTCCAATTTTATCTCCGTTTTTACCGCCAATTCCATAAACAACATCCATCTTATCACAATAAAGAATATTATCAGGTAGTGGTTTCTGTATAGAACTAGTTTCAAAAAATTCATCAGTCTCATCCATATTTGGTTGTGATGAAACATAATTCCAAATTTCCTCAGTCAATGCACCACCAAGATTGGGTATATTCAATACTTTTGAGGATACGATAAAATTTAAATGTTTATGATCTTCATCAGTCAATACTGCTTTAAGGTTTAGTGTCGGCGTACCATCAGATCGCTTACCACCTTCTTCAATATATGTTTCATATTTCTCAGGAATATTCAATTTGTCTTCACTAAAATTAGAAGTATCTGTAATTTTATATATAAATGGAATAATATCACCAGCAAGAGACAATACCAATTTTGTACCAATTGAAATTTTATCATATATCAATTTTCCATAATTAGATGCCGCTGCACGTGAAATTTGTTTACCGTCCATTTCAACAGGATTTGTAATAATTGTTGGTACAAGATTTTTGGATTTTTCTCCAAGCTTCCATGAAATATCAATTACTTCAGTTTCCTGAAGCTGTGGTATGAACTTTACTGCAACACAATCCTTCGGCCGATAGTCCTTTTCATTATATTTTCTTATAATATCAATAGGCTTAATGACAATTCCATCAAGCGCAAACCTTGACTTGTTTATTCTATAATCATTAAATTTGTTATATATAGATTCAAGATCTTCACCTGATTTTATATGTGCATCTTCAAAATAGAACTCGGGGAGATACTTCTTATCAACGATATTTTTCAGGAACGTCCAATCAATATCCTGCCAACTACCATCATTTTTAGGAAGTTTAAGATCATAAATAATAACTGAAATATCATTTAGCATTTTCAGATACTCAACGTCTTTACTGTCATAATCACGACCAAGAAGTCCTGCTACCCAAGAACGTGGATTTACATATCCATTATCAGGATTTGCTAATACTGAATATTTCTTAATAAAAACGTCTTTATCAACAAGAACTTCACCACGAAGCAATGCATTATCCGTACAAATTCCTTCAAGAGCACCAAAAATGATATTTTTTAGTGCATTAGTGTAATCAGCACCATACTCACCATCACCACGACCAGAGATGCTTGTAATTTTGTGGTCGCGAATTTCGACCTCAAATGAACAACCATCAAATTTTGGTGTGATAATAAGAGTAGGATTGTCTTTATTTTTTGCTACATATTTCAACATCTGATCTTTATATGACTCCCAATCAATCGTACCGTCTTTGGATTTCTTGATTTGAACTTTGGATAAAGACCCCATCTTTACAGGATGCTTCACTGTGTATTTTGGGTTATGTTTTGTAGGAGTAGTATCCTTGTTCTCATATCCCAATGTTGCCTGGAGCTCATCAAACTCATAATCCTCTATAGGAGATGTTCCAGTAGTATAATAAAGTTCCTTACATTGTTTATAGAACTTTAATTGTTCTGCCTTGCTAAGTTGTTTCCAATTCATGTATATATTAGAATTACTTTTAAATACAAATTAAAATAGTACATTATACTTAAAAATTCATTGTATCATTTATTTAATTTTTATTGAATGTTAGTTACCAACTTTACTATATTTAAATAATATTATAAAGATAATACAAATGAATACTATAAAATTTAATACCCCAGCAGACATAAACACAACTATGTCTATATCACAGGTACTTGAAATGATACAAGAACCTTTTGATTCGGTAGCAGTCGCAGAAAAGACTTATAACAAACATTTCAATAATCCAAATTCTGAATATTATCATATGTCAGTAGAAGACATAATTGATAAGTGGTCACAGAAAGGTGCAGCATCATGTCACTATGGACAACTGCTTGACAATTATATTGGTATGATATTAACAGAAGCAGATGAAACTGACATAGAATTATATAAATTGGATTATGACTATGATGGCGATGAACGTTTACAAGGATTAGTTTCATCTTTTGATAACTTTGTTAATGATGTATTGAAGACTCATCCTAATCTTGAATATGTTGATAGAGAACAGACAGTCTATTATAAGATAACTGATGGTGTTTATATAAAAGGACGTTTTGATGCATTGTTTTATAATAAAGATAATGGTCACTATGTGGTAGTTGACTGGAAGTCATCTGGTTCTGTTGATAAAAAACCATCTCCATGGACAGGAAAACTTCTTGGTCCAGCAAACAAACTATATGCATTAAATCATAATACATATACGTTACAAGTTTACTTTTATAAAACCGCATTAGAAAATGAAGGTTATTTGCCTGAAGGGTCTATAGTTGACTGTATTATTGTGCAACTTCCAGGGCATGTTGTAGCAGAATCTAATAAAGACTACTGTGTACATAATACAGCGTTTCAATACGAAAAGACAACAATGGATAATATATTCAATTACGCATATAAAAAGAAAACTATATTAGATAAGAAGAAACAATGATTCAAGATAGGATAGTAACAGTAAATAAGGATGCCAATGGAAAACGGTATACAGCATCCGTAAATATAAAAGCGACATGGGATGAAGCAATGAAAGAATTAGCTATACAGAAAGCAAACAATGAACTTGAACGAAAGATAGAAGAAGATTCAAAGGAACTTGAAGAACAACAAAATAGTAAAGAAAATCTATCTGAATCTGATAAGGAAGATCTTCTAAAGGCACGTGGTCTTATTGATAAACTGTTAGGTATAGATGCATCTGTACCAACAAATAATTCTGCACAAGAAGCAATGCTTGACGGGACTACTAAAATCTCATGGTTTGAACGTGTAACTCCTTGGAAACGCGTATTAAATGCCGCAAGAAGAACAATTGGTAAATCACCAGTAGATAAAGATCCATCTGATTCTTGGAAGGCAAAGATATTGTTGGCAGAACATTCACCAATACGATTATTGGAATTTGATTGGGGATGGGAGAAGATACGTCAGTGGGTGTCCGTACATCTTGTAAGACATCATGAAGGATGTGAAAAGTTTGTGCACTCACAAAGAGGTGATAGAAGAGAACTTCCTTGTGATAGGGACCATATCTATCAAGGTGCTAAAAACGATATGGATATGACTGCAAACGCACAGGCACTTATAAATATGTCTCGTAAAAGATGTTGTAACTGCGCATCAAAAGAAACACGAGAGGCATGGAAAATGGTGTTAGCAGAACTTGAAGAAATAGATCCTATACTTCGTTCAAAATGTGTTCCTGAATGTATATATAGAGGTTTCTGTCCAGAATGGATGTCTAAATGTGGATTTAAATATACAAAAGGATATAAAAAGCTACGTGCAGAATATGTCAATACAAGATATGGAAAGGATGTTAGATATTTTTATGACAATGAATATGATATTATAGTATCTGATACTGGACATATATATAATGCACGAAAGATACTTGATAAAAGTTTTAGTAGATATATAGATTATGTTGATATTGCAGAAAATAATATATTGTGTGGGGAAGCTGACTATTCGTCTACATTTTCAAATGGCAGATATGTTGTTATAGCAAAGGTTGATACTAATTATGGCGATGCTTGTAATATTATAGTAGATGAGACTGTAGTAAGATCTTTTAAACTATATGGTGGAAAAATGGTTAGTACAAATAATATATATCATTTGGATGGAAACGAGTGGAACAATGCATTTGAAAATTTAAAAGTAATGGAGGTAATAAGCTATGAATGATAAGAAAGATTGGAGTGGTGGTAAAGCATCAACGTATTACACCATAGGTGCACAGGGACATAGTTCGGATCCACGAGAAGAACATGATTATTATGCAACACCACCACTTGCAGCAAAATATTTGGTTGAGTTAGAAAATTTTTCACAAAACATTTGGGAACCTGCGTGTGGAGAAAATCATATTACAAACGTATTACGCGATAACGGATATACGGTTAGGACATCTGATTTGATAGATCGGCTTGAAGATGGCAGTGTAGAAACTATAGATTTTTTACAATGTACAGATCATTGGGATGGTGATATTATAACAAATCCACCATATAAGTATGCTAAAGAATTTGTTGAAAAATCTATGGAACTAATTGATGACGGGCATAAAGTAGCAATGTATCTTAAACTAACATTTCTTGAAGGTAAGGCCCGTAGAGAAATGTTTAAGATATATCCACCTAAGGTTATATATGTAACATCATCAAGATTAGGTTGTTCAAAAAATGGTGAATGTAATGCTGATGGTACATGGCCATGTGGTGCTACAGCATTTGCTTGGTATGTTTGGGAAAAGGGATTTCATGGTGACCCCATAATAAAATGGTTCAATTAAAAAAAATGACACTTGAAGAAAGAATACGTAGTAGACATAACACAAAACATTTAAGGTATTAAAGAATTACTTTAATGGTAATATTCCTGAAAATATCATTAATAAATTATCAAATGTACCTAATGTCGTTTGGGAAGATGTGATTAGTGAAATAGAAGAAAAACATGACTGTCTATCATCATTAAATGAACTATTAGTAGAATATGAAACTATTTATGATAAAGATGGGTATGTATATATTATTTAATCATTTAAATATAGTTAAATATTTTAAATAAATTTAAGCAAACGATAAAAATTTCACTGAATTTTGAATAATTCAAAATAAAATACTTTTTTAAATATAAATATTAGTCCACAAAATATGACTTTGTTAAGTAATTCTTATAAGATAGTGTTTGCCGATTTGGACGACACTTTAATTAGAACATATACTGGAAACACATTTCCGCAAGGAATTTGGGATATTCGTTTTAACTTTAAAGTTTTAGATAACATCATGAATCTGAAACCAGATTATCTATTCATAGTTAGCAATCAGGCAGGTATAGGAACATATGTAGATCAGGAAGATTTTGACATAAAATTTGGTTATATTATTAGGGCGATTAAGGACTATACTACAATAAAAACAGTTGATGGCATATACTGCTCATCTAATGATAAGACAGATAAATACAGAAAACCAAATACTGGGATGCTTGAAGAACTGGTGTCTGTATATAAGTTGGATGATGTAAGTAAATCAGAAATGGTTATGATTGGTGATGCTGCTGGGCATTCTGATGATTTTTCGG
>NFYZ01009325.1_pt1 | contig 14418 bp, 8 predicted proteins | sample 1092561 | NCBI WGS metagenome assembly NFYZ01 (sample SAMN03609887, study PRJNA323583) | gut metagenome | isolation source: feces | host: Rattus norvegicus | place: Malaysia | collected 2013 | reverse complement strand
TGCCAACGGTCGTCACAGGGCATGGCGCCAGTGCTGTGCCAAGCAACGGAAACTTGCCAGTGTTGATGCCGTCATACTTAATCGGACGCTTGAACACTCCCGACAACACCTTGCCGCTCTCGCCCTCCTGTCGGTCTACGGGATAGATAGTATCGTAGCGACCAATCAGCACCGAATACTTGGTCTCTGTAGTCTCCCAAGGCAACAACTGACGCACCTTGTTACCCTCTCCGTCGTACAAGTCCACCAAGCCGAGCGAGTTGTACACCTCGGCAGCGTCATACGGATGCGCACCTGTCTTGTCCGTTACAACCACGCCGTTCTTCAATGTCAGCATCTGTGTATGCTCCGCATCGGTATAGAGTTGTATATCACAAGCGGCACGCATCTCCTCAGTAATGCCCACGGTAGGAGCAAACGCACCCGTCACAAAGCGGAAGTGATTGTTGTCCATCAACTGACCTACAGGGTGTGTACCCTCGCCCGTGTTGTCGGTATGGTCGATAAGGAACGGATGCCAGTCGCCCAACACCTCCTTGTTGCCCTTGCCGTTCTTAAACTTAGGGTCGCCAGTCACTTCGTCGTTCTCGGCAACGTAGTAGTCCTTTACGTTCTCCTTCAGCTCCGCAATATCCGCCGTGTTCTGCTCCACTTGCTTCGCCATCTCTGTTGCCGCAGCCTGCGACACCAGCTCCAACGATTTCTCTGCTCCAGTTCTGTCAGTCACCTTCAGCACGTTGTCGTCACCAAGCACAGCGTTCACCTTCTCGGCGGCAGCGGTAGCGTCGTTAGCCGCTGTAGCGGCAACCTGTGCTGCCGATGTAGCGGCGTTGGCAGCCTCCGTAGCCTTGTTTGTCTCCCTTACAGCCGCCTCCGTCGCCGTCTTGGCATCCATTGCCGCTTGAGCCGCTTCGTTGGCGGTAGTCGCAGCAGCGTTAGCAGCCACCGTCGCAGCAGCCGCAAGGCTCTCCGCCTCGCTAAGGTCGATGCACTTGTTCCACCATGCCGTGTCCGTAAGCGGATGCCCCACGTTCTTGCCCGTCGCAGCGTCCACCTTAACGCTCACCCACACCTCCTTGCCGTTCGAGATGTAGTCAAGCCTCTCATACTCCCTCTCTGCCGACCATTCCGACCCTGCCGGAGTCAGAACAACTTTGATTCTCTTTTCTTTTGCTGTCATATCAATTAAGTTTTTAAAAATTTATTCCCTAAAAGCTATAGGATTTTTCAATTTTTCACTCTTCCCTTTTAACCCAGCACATATCCATACTGCCTACACTGCCACACCGTCCCGTCGAAGAACAGTTCTGCGTCTTGCACATACGCATCAAGCGCACAAGTGGCAGCCGTCTTGGAAGTTCTGCTCTGTATGTCGCCGCTTTCCTTTCTGATGAACCAATATGTAATGCTCGCTCCCTCGCTTTTCATCGTCACCGTATTAGCCATCGCCTTTATAATCTTATAGTATTGCCCAATCTCCGGGTCAGACGGCAGCGTCAGCGTTACACCAGCACGGCACACCACCACACACTCCATCTTGCTCAACGCTCTGTTGGCTGTAGCCACCGTCAGCATAGGGCGCAAACCAGCAATGTCGCCCTTCGAGATAAACAGAGCATGGTTGCCGTTAGGCCAGCTACTGCCCGCTATGTCTTGCAGCTCCCTGTGCTCAAGGTTTATCTTGCCCGATACACTCAGCATCATGCCGAAGTTTGCCTGTTTATAGTCGTAGGGGTCATTCCAGTCTCTCTTCGAGTTCAGAGACATACCTCCTTGCTTACCCAATCCTTCCACACCACCCAAGATGGCGTTGCCTAAAACAAGACCAAAGTTGTTGTCCCTACTTCTGAACACGATGTCAGAGCTGTTAAGGGACATATAGTCGGTTTCGCCAGGCGTGCCGTGCTTCAGATAATTGACATTAATCTCAAAGCAGCCTATATAACCCTTTACCGCCTTTATCGCACCCGTGCTCGTAACATAGAACGGAGCATCCTGGGCAGTAGACGTACCCACAAACAGCGGAGCATACTCGCTGCCCACCTTGCAGGCATCTATATCGTAGTTGCCAAAGTAGCCCACCTTATTCTTGCCGTTCTCGCTCTCAGCCCATAGATGCTTCACGTTAATAAGGTCGGCGTTCAGTCCGTCCTCGTCAAACACCGCAACCTCCTTTCCCGTCCTCGTCCTGAACTTCGTCCTTTCCGCCGTCATCGTTATCTCCTTGCTGTTGATGTCGATGCCAGTGTCAAGCAAGGAAGCCAACATGCTTCTGTCTTCCACATAGTCGCTGCTCTCGGCAGTCCATTCCGTAGCCGTGGCACCCACCTCAAGCTTTATTTGCGACACAAACAGCCTGCTGCCGGTAAACGTGCGCAACACAACAGCCTGTGGCAGCGAGTCGCCTATCACACGCCAATGAACGTAGTACATTTGCCATTTGCCCGAAACACTCATAAGTGCCTCGCCGTCTGGAGTTGAGGTGTTTATCACGTGTCCGCATATCTCCACCGCCACATCAGGAGTGCCGTCATTGTGCAAGAAAGCGGCTATATGCGCATAGGCATCCGCATCGCTGTCGCCCTTAGCCATAAACGACAGCATATAGTCCTGTCCCTGCTTTATCACACCCTTGCCCGAGAGGTCCCATGTCACGGTGTCAATCCTGCCGACAGCACCGCTTCTTATGTCCGTACACAGCGTAGCATAGCTGCCGTATCTGTCCGCATCGTCTTCTCCTAAGAGCTTGGTAAATTTGCTGTCTACCGTCAGTCCGTCACCACTTGTCAAGGTGTCAGCTCTCGCAAGCAAGTTGCCGCCACGATAGTTGCAGTCCTCCTCCGACAGCGACCATCCTAAAAACTCGCTGCCCTCTGTCAGCATAGGCAAAGCAATGCGTGCGGTGTGCGCACCCGAGTAGATAAAGACACAATCAGCATACACCGTCCTTGCGTCAAGCTCAAAGGTCTCGGTCATAAGGTTCCACCCCGTACTCATTTCCTTCGCCACCTCGCAGTATATGCTAAGATTGTTGCCTATGTCGTTCATCTGTGCGTCCTTCTGCACGATGTAGACGCCAAAGTCAAGATAAGCCACATCCCCGTCACACGCCAACATTGCGCTTACCGTATGTTTACGGTTTCTGCCAACTTTCACACGCAAGAAGTCTACACCTCTGTTCTTTCCCTTTGCTCCGTCTATCACCACAGCGTTAATGCCGTCATACTGATATACGGTCGTAATCCAAGGTTCATACGTGTCGTTGCCAGTCCACGATGCCTCCTTGCGCTTAAATGCAGTACCCGTAAGCAGGTTGTATCTGCCCTCGCTGCGCTGCACAACCTTCAAGCTAAACTCCTTCGACGTCTGCTTGAATGTCGTTAGGTTGTTCTCCACCCCTTCAACCGTCTTTTTAGTCTCCGCCACAGTGCTCGTGATGCCTTCCACTTTCCCCTCAATTTTAGTAAACCTTTCCGTCACGTCATAGGCTTTATTAATGTCGCCTTTAGTGAAAAACTTGAAGTTGTCAGAGTTTACATACGTCATAGCCGGCGATGCAAGGAACGTCAAGTCTCTCCACTTCCAAATCATGCTCAAATCCTCCTTTTCGTTCTCGTCCGCAAAGTTGCCGATGCCGTAATACATCGTAATGGCAGGAGCCGTGCCCGAAGCGTCGTCCTCCGTAGATGTCGACAGCTTAATCACGTTGCCTCTTGACTTCCACTTCACCTGGTCGCCCACTTGCACAATCACGTCACCAGCCATAGGCGCATCAGGCTCGCCGCCACCCTCGGCAGGCTCATAGCCAGCATAGTTGCGTCCGCTAACCGAAAACTCATAGTCGTCCATCGTCACACCGTCCTGCTCAAGCACCGCCCCGAAGCTCGTCAGCCCACTCGCAGCAGCCACAGCCACGGCTGCACCGCCAAAAGTCAGCACCTTGCCCGTATCGTCGGCAAGCAGCTTCAAGCCATAGCTCGGCACCACTTCGTTCCTGCCGTCGAACCGCTCCACGTTGCTCAACACCACATAGTCGTACAGCCTTCCGTCCTCAAGCGTCTCTTGACCCACAGCCACCACCAGTCGCCAGTAGTAGCGGTTGGCAAGCTCGCCCTCCGTCTGCGCCTTCACGTTAAAGGTCTGGCACATCGCCATCATGCCCGGTCTCCACCAGTTCATCGTCCTCGTCGTGCCGTCGTCGGCGGCAGCGTAGCACTTGTACGCAATCACCTTCTCGCCATTGGCGTCCATCACATAAGCCACCTTAACAATCGTAGAGCCTGCATTGCTAAAGATAGTCGTACCACCCGAATAGCTTACCTTGCGTATCTCAGCACCTGCCGCAAACATCTTCACACGAGTCGTAAGATAGTCAATGTACATGTGGCTCTTTCCGTCCACACCCATATACAGGTCGAAACCCTGCGCACCGATAATGGTTCGGTCCGCCTCGGTAGAGTGATGGTCGTGCGCCCTGTCCACAACCACGTCGCCAAGCACAGCGTCGCCCTCGCCAGACAGCCCCATCTTCCCGTCCTTGCCAAGCTTCAAGCCTTCCATAAAGGTTATCGCCTTCTGCGCTGTGTCCTCATGAACGCTCGACAGCGCATTGTCGTCAAGAAACTTAGGTGTAACGATACGGTCGGCAGACGACAGAGGGGTGTTATCATTAACGATGCCGCTCAACGAGCCCTGACCCTCAAACGTCAAGCTGCCACCCGACACGATAGTAAAAGCCTTGGCAAAAAACTCACGAAACTTCGTGCCTGCCTTCATCGTGAGGTCTTTTAGGAAAGTAACGATACTATCGACCGAAGAATATTTGTACCATTCGCTTTCGGTTGTACTTGCGTCTAACGCCTCGTCGGACGACAGATAACCCGTGAATACACGTGTGTCCCAATCGCGATCTGTGGTGCCGTTATCACCCGAAGACGTTATCTTGCCCTGCATAAAGATGTAATAGTACCGCTCGTCGCCAATCTGTTCTTCCTTCTCGTTTTTGCCGTAAATGTCAATCAGCTCAGACGGAAACACAATCCATGCCGAAGCCGTGAGCGTCATATCGCGCGGAATGGCGGCATAGACGTATTTTTCGGTGTGCGAATTGAAGACTGTAGGCGAAGCCTGCAAAGGCCAACGGCGATAATTGTGACCGGCATCGTAGCCAATGATATCCTTGACGTACACAAGTATCTGGGCACCGCTCACGCACGATGCCTGGATATAGTCGGGATTGCCCAAAGCGTTTAGTTCGATGTGCAGCGCCGAGGATGAAATCCAATAGTCTTTGGTTGTTGCTTGTGTCATATATTAGTTTAATTTTCTACTGCGAATTTAGAAAAAAGCGTTAGCATAATGCGGACATATCCTAACGCAAACGACCCCAAGAGCATGGTGTCTCTTGAGGTCGTAAATCGGCTGCAAGCCGACCATTCCCTAATTCGCAATTCCTAATTCAAATCAGACTGCTTCCCCTAAAGTCGAGTTTCGCCGTGAACGACACGCTGTGCATCGTTTCCTTAGTATTGTCGTCAAACGTGATTTCGTCTTCAGCAGTGATGGTGCAAGGCAGATATTTGCCGTTGATGTTTATCCATGCGTGTTCTGCCATCAGGAACTCATGCAGATACCATGCGAGCCATGCTTCATCGAGCGGGTCGGTTTGGAAGTTCCATTCTTCTTGATTGTTCTGCTTACGAGCGGTTGCACGAGAAAACAAGTGCATCGTTTCTTTCCGTGTCACGGTGTAGTTGTTTACCGTCATGCCGAATTTCTTGCTATACACTCTCGGCACACTGACGCTCTCCAATACGCCGAACGAATTGATGAAGCGGAACTCCGTGCGACGGCTGGCTTCCGACTGCGGCATTGCATAAAAACTAATGTCGCCAATGGTCTGCTGCCCTTCCTTGGTAATAGTGAAAGCTTTGGCTTCGGGTGCATCCCATGTGGCTGTGGTGAAGTCGATGGCAGGAGTGTAAGGATCTGCGTAGATGATGGTTTCGCCTACACATGCCAACTGCGGGATAGTGGTAGGCTTGCGAGTCATTCGACTAACGGACATTATGTTTTCAGAATTTATAAGGCGTTCGTAATCAGAGAAGCCACCGAACATAGTCTGTTTTACCTCATCTCCTGGCAAATAAGACACTGGTGCCTCCTTATGCACCTCGCCGTCAATCATGTACTCGTCGTATGCCGACACATTGAACTTCACTACGGGCATGACACCCGGCTCGGGAGTATACTTATAAGAGTCGCGGAACGAGCGTAGAGCCGACGATATATCGGCATCAACATAGCCACCGCTTTTGCCCGTGATAGGCTCTGACATCTTTATTATCTCGTAATCGCCGCCGCTTATGCCACACTTTACCTCAAATATCATACGATGAAACGAGGGTGTGCCACTAAGAGCGACTGACTTGACAGCTACCGTTATAGGATTGCCATTAAACACAGAACCCGTAACTATTTTTATACGACTTGCCATTGCTTCAGTTATTAATTGGTAATTATTAATTAAATGCTGTAGATTTCAAGCTCTACTTCGCCTATTCCTTCCTTTGCCGATACGTCCGCATTTACTTTGTTGATCAAGCATTTCTTGCCGTCGATGTTCCACCACTCTTTCCAATGGTTCTGAATGTCGGCTACCTGTGCTACAGAGGTAAGACACTTGACGTAATACTTCTTGCGATGTAGAAGAAAGTAGATGTAATCGACGAGGAACACGTCTACATAGCCACGGTTCTTGACTGACGGAGTGTTCACCACAAGCGGAGCGTCTGCCCATTCGGGCTGCACCCAAGCACGAGGCTTCAGTGAGAAACGTTCCTCATTGCCGTTGCCCGGCTCAATGCCGTTGTAGTCGTACTCTACGCCGTAGGGGTCAATAGAGTCGGTAGTCAGGGCATAGTCGCCAGCCTTTGTGCGCCACTTCGAGTTGCCGAAGCCGTCATAGTTATAGTCGTAGGCTTCGTGTGTCGCATCGATGCCGCCACCTCGCATGATAGCCACCGACAATCCCCAGTCGTATGACTGAAGGGGAGAGTTGCCGTCATCGGTGGAAGACGGATCGTAGCTCTCACGCAACGAGAGTTCTTCGGTGACGTAGAAGTCAGCCACCATCGACGACATAGTGTTCTTGATGTATTGCTTGACAAACTCATGCTCCATATCCTCGTCAACGAGAGCTGCCATCTGGGTCTTGGCGTAAGAACCGTTTATTTCGACAAACTCATATCCAGGGTATTCCTTGCCTACCTCAGCAGGTTGCTTGGTGTTGTCGGTAGCACATTTGTTGCCCGTACTGGAAGCAAGAGCTTTGCGATAGTTGGCATCCACCATGCCGACGGGAACGAACGACGACTTGAACTCTACGATGTAATCTTCATTGAGTGTAGAACAATCACCTACTTCCACTCCCTTCATTGCTGCCACCTCAAACAGTCGCGGCTTCATGTCGCCGGCATCGGTGAAGTCTTTGTCTATCTTTACACGATATTTGTTGCCCGTCTGAAGGTCTACGAACACGCTCATTTCGGTATTATTGACACGATGAATGATGTCTTTATATGTAAGACTCGTTACGGTGTGGTCTTTAGGGTATTCGATATAGTCGTAATCGGTATTGAAATCCTTAACGGCATTCTTCACGTTGTCTTTCTGCTCCTTGGCTTCACTTTCGGCTGCATATCCGACACGTACGCCGGTTATCTTCTCCGTCATGGGCACCATAGACAGCACTTCGGCATGGAAGGTGCGAGGGTCGGGATTCTGCTTGCGGAACACGTCACGGATAAGATAAGCAGTTACCTTCTTCTGCTCGTAGTCGTAATGAAACTTAATGCCGAACTGCTGCTCAAGCGAGTCGATAACATCTGATACCGACTCGGCAGGGAAGTTCTGCTCATTGGCATACATACGGAAGATGCTTGCACTCATCTGTGCCGACTTGATGGTGCTCTTACAAGTGATGCTTGCCACCTTATCGGTGCCTACAGTGACGGTGGTCCAACTATCATCTTCCACCGTTACAACCTCGGTGTCCTTAAATACGCCCTGATTGTAGAAGCTGCCATCATACGGCTTCTCTACCACCTTATACGTCACCTTGCGATACTTCACCTCTTGAACGCTCTTGTCTTTCGGATTTTCGAGTTTCAATTTGCCGCCACAACCGCGCGAACTGAGCCATGCGTTTACATCATCGAACAGATTAGCAACATCCTTTTCGCTGTTGGCTTGTTTCTGGAAAAAGCCAACCTTTACGTCGCCTTTTTTCTTTAATCCGGCTATTACCTCTTCATCATTCTCCCCGTAGACCTCCTGGGCATACAGCAGCTCGATGTCGTAGGAGCATTTGGTGGTGAAGAAACAAAGGCGGTTCAAGTCGCCGATGGCTGTAAGAGCCGAGTTGTCGAATTGTACGCCAAGATGCTCAAAGAGGCAGTCGAGGAAGAACAGCACGTAGAAACAAATGCCCGATTGTGGACGGTCGGCATCCAATACCCATACAGGACCACGGTCTTCATACATTTCCTGCTCCAGTGTGCTTAGGTTGTTCTCACCATCACGACCGGTGATAGAATTTACTACGTCGGATGATGTTTCTCCTTTTTCGTCAATATCGTAATGCTTATAACACACACGGGCATTGCAGTATGGCTTCAGAGGGTAGGGGTCGCTTACATTGATATATGATTTCAGCACTTCGGGCACCTTAACTTCGTTGCCGCGCGGATAGGTGTAAGTCTTCTTCAGCTTGGCTTCGTGATTGTTGCCTTCCTCCACACATTGTGCCGGGTAAGAGAAGCCGAGAGCTTGCGGAGAAAAAGACGCTTCGGTTTTGTCTTCACCCACTGAACCATACTTCTTATTGCCTTTCTTGCCTTCGTATTTTATGACAACGCTCGTGTTGTACTTCACGCTCACGTCCACCTTGTCAATCTTCTCGCCTATCAAGAGTTGGTCGTGATATTTCTGCGGTATAGGCACTTCGTTGCACTTGAGGTCGCTAATGAGGTCGGAGAACGACTGTGTGGATGCGTCAATGTTGAGCGAGAGGGAGTCTTCCAGTCGTTCGCCTTCCTGGATGATGGCTGTGCCGGAGGCGAAGGGTACGCCGTCGGCGATGATCTGCATCGGTGTGTGCTCGTAGCTCACGGGGCGGATGTCGCTACTGACATCATCCACGTTCTTTAGAAAATGTCGGTTGCCTTCGATGGGCAGCTCCACGGGATAGGAGAACATCTCGGTGTCGTTGAACAAAGGGTTGCTCAACTCGATACTGATGGATGCGTCTTCCTTTAGGGCGAGCGGCTTGCCGTCGGCAAGAATGGTGAGTTTGCTGTTCATGTTGGTTGTTATTTAATGGGCCTTTTGAGCCTTACTGAGTCTTTCTAAGCCTTGGAGAAATATTAGAGAGTGCTGAGCCTTGGATTGTTATACTATGAATTTGGCGTTGCCGTAGAGCGTGATGTTACGTTCTGATGTGGCATATACTTTTGTGTCGCCGTAGGCTTCGATCTTACGGTAGGAGAGAGCCTTTACGGTACCTCCGTGTGCCTCGCACGTTACGCTGCCATTGAGAGAGGCATTGGTGGAGGTCCATAGACGGGAGTGTCCGAAGGCTACCGTATTGCCCTTGCTGACGTGACCGTAGGAGTAATCGTAGAGATTTATGATGGCTCTATCGTTCTTTTCGCTATACACCTGGGCGTGGTCCCATGCTCGAACCCTTGCCTTGCCAAGGACGTAACACTTGGCGTAGTCGTTTATCTCAACGATGTGGTCATAGTCGGTAACAATAACAAGGACGTACTCGGGGGCATTCTGCGGACATTCGTTGACATAGATGCCGGCTGCGTTCATTTCTTCCTTTAGTGAGGGGTAGAGAGCAGGAAGCAGATCGTTGATGATGTCAGCATACTTGCTCTCTACGATGTCTTCCCAGTTGGCACGCCACACAGCCATGAGCTGACTGATGTTTTCGGTGGCGAGCATGGCACGATAGCCTTCGGCGCAAGCATGGCGGTCGTGGCAGGCGGTGGTGCAGATGTCTTTTAGTTGGTGGAATTGGGTCATGGTCTTGTTTTTAAGCCTTACTAAGCCTTTTTAGGCCTTACTAAGCCTTTGGCGAAACTTCACTTTTGGTTTTCTCTAAGATAGCCTCGTAGCCTTTCAGTTCGTCCTCGCTCACAATGTCTGCGTATTCTTTGCGGAGTTGGGCGATGCGGTCGGTAAGGCCCTTTATGCGGGCTTTGGTCGATGGCTTGTCCTTTCGCATGATGTACTTAATGAGAGCGTCGGCTTCGGCTTTGTGCTTGGCTGCTGCATCGCGGGCGGCTTTCACCTCGGGGCGGTCGTTGGCTATCTTGTCGGCTACCGACTGGGCGAAGAGAGGGTCGCGGGCGAGTGCCTTGTCGTAGAAGGGACGGAACTGGGCGCGTAGGTTCTGCGGTGGGACGTTGCACGCTTTCTCTATTCGGGCGATGTATTCGGGGTCGCCGGTGCGTGGGGATAGGCGAAGGTATGCCTCGCCAATTTCGCGGTCAACGTTGATGTAGATTCGAGGGAGGATGTCGCTTTCTATCTTTACGGCACGGGTGGCGAGAAGGGCAATCTCTTCTTCGGTGTAGATAGGTCTGCCAGCCTTCTCATTGGCTTCGGCCATGGTCTTGGCTTGCTCAGCCTTTGCTGCCATCTCGTTGCGCAAGGAGCGCACGGTGTTGACTTGCTCTTGCAGACGTTCGGAGAGGAACGGTCGGAGCTGCATGAGGTTGGGCATGGTGGACGCGATGGTCTCACCGTTGGGGTTGGCTACGATGCCGCCGTAGGTGAGAGGCTGCAAGGTGAGGTCGGGCTTTAGGTCGGGGAAGAGCGAGCGACGCGCTTCCTCAAGAGCCTTCTCCTTCTGCTGCTCGGCATAGAGAGCCTGTTCCTCACGTGTAGGGCGACCGACATGGCGCTTTATCTCCGTGCGAGAGGTCTGCATGGTTTGCAGATAGGTGAGGAGCTGACGCACACGACGATGGTAGTCGCGGAAACGTCGGCTCTCCTTAACGAACGATGTTGCCCGTGGATTCTGCTCAAGAAGAGTCAGGCCATGCTCGAAGGCTTCACGCTGGTCGGTGGTGAGCATGCGAGCGGAGAGGGCAGGGGTTAGAATGCGGATTATTTCTTCCATAGTGTTTTATTTTTAAGTCTTACTGGGCCTTTTGGGGCCTTTCTAAGTCTTTGGGGAAACTAATACAGCAGTGGCGATACGAATATCTTGCTGTCTGGCTGATTGTTCTCGTAGCCTTTGCTTGTTGAGTCGGTGGTGTTGGTTGAGGGCTTGTCTGGGGTGGTGTTGGCAACGTCCGCTGCATTGCGCATTTCCATGAGCCGGAGCACCGAGGTGCGTAGGGCGATGGCCTCGTTGTGGGCAGCTGCTCGGCGTGCCTTGTCAATAGTGAGAATTGTTGTGCGCTCTTCGAGGTGGGCCACCATCAGGCGACGTACCTTGCGCAGAAGCGGTTTGTCGGCAGGGTCGTCGGTGTGGAGCAGACGCTGCACCGTGTCTTCGCCAATAGCCTCGCTGATGTATTCGTCTTGAATGAAGTGGAGGTCGGGCAGAAGACGGATGAACTTCTCACGGCTCTCGTAGATGTCGAGGTAGTGCTGAAGGTCGGCACATGTGGCAATGAGGAGGTCATGGTGGAGATAGTAGTACAGGCTCTCCTGCCACAATAGGCTTATCTCCTCAATGGCCTTGTGCTGCTCGTCCTTTGGCTCGGTGGTCGGCGGCTCGGGGGAGTCGGCTTCGGCAATGGCTGCGGGTGTAGCCATCTTGCGTGCCCAACCTTCGAGCATTACGAGCATCTGATTGAGCGACACCATAGCCTCGCGCTTATAGCCCTGCACTCCCTTGTCGAGAAGGTCTTTGGATGCCGTGCCGTAGTCGTCGCTTGAAGCCACGTTGATGCCGGTGCCGTTGATAGAGAGAGCCTGTGCGTATACGAAGCGCGACATGGCATCGTATGTCACCATGCGCTGTGCCATAAGCAGGAGTTGCATCCAAGGTTGCTGAGTGTGCTCACCGTTGCTGACTGCCATGTAGAAGTCGTCGGGCGAAACGGTCTGATAATACTCACACAAACGGTTGTAGAGCGAGTCGCCCAACTTGTCGCGCAGAAAATCTTTCTCGCTGTTGTCGAGTATGCCTTGAAGAGAACTGATGTCGTCAATGGCATTGCTGGGGATGTGGAGCCGAAGCTCCTTGGTGGTTGATAAAATCATACGCTATGCGAATTTTGAATTTTGAGTTTTGAATTTTGAATTGTCGGCAAGCCGATTAGGAATTACTCAATTTTGAATTATCCAAGTCTTTTACATTCCAAACTGTTTTTTCAAGAAACTGTTTTTTTTTGATAAACTCTTCCATCTCCTGCTCCGAATGATAGCCTTCCCAAAACAAATTGGTATGAGAACCTAAGCGATGGTCGTCAAGCGACGTTGGAATAGAATAAGCCGTATATATCAAATCGTAATGACGGACATAACGAGTGCGCTTTTCTGGCTCGCTATACAGTTTGTTTATCCAACCGTCGTTGTCACACTCACACCACTTGTTGTATTCGTCGTCTTTCAGATTTGCGTCAATACCTATTGCTGTATGACCGCTACAAACATTCGTTCCAAAATAAACAATCTTTGCCATAAGAATCACTTTATATAGTTTTTCTGAATCAGAACATCATAAGCTGCGCTTGCTCCAACTTAATGCGCTTACAAGCCTTGTCGTAATACTCCTTGTTGAGCTCGAAGCCGATGAAGTTGCGCTTCTCTTTTATACAAGCAATGGCGGTGGTGCCGCTGCCCATACAGTTGTCTAAGATGGTGTCGCCCTCGTTGGAATAGGTGCGAATGAGGTACTGAATAAGAGCTACGGGCTTTTGAGTAGGGGGCATATCAAGATTCTTTTCTTTGTCGAAGAACAGTACAGATATGGGATATTTCTCTGTTGTTACTTCTTTTGAGTTGGGCTCAATATTATAATTGCCATAACAGACATTACCCTTTGCTTTTCCGTATTTATGCCCTCGTGAGTGAGAGGGGAAACCTTGTCTCATCTGCGGATTGTATGTAGGTAACGCACGATAGAACACAGCAATATCCTCATGACTCCGCATAGGCATTCGCTTCGCATTGAGAAATCCTGTTGGTCGGTATTTTTGCCAAATTAGATTATATCGCCATGTGTCAGGTTGTGCCATCATTAGCTGTGCCGTAAACATTCCTTGACCGAAGAGAATAATAGGAGCGTTAGTTTTTGCTATTCGCCAGTATTCCTTGAATAGAGGCTCCATCGGGATAATGTTATCCCATCGTGCCTTTTCATTGCCTTTGTTCAGAACTTCATACGGCAAATCGCACACAATGCAATCCACGCTCCCGTTTGGAATCCTTTTCATTCCTTCGAGGCAGTCTTCATTATATATCTTATTCAGTTCAATCATTCTCTATATCATTTGTTCGTTACTATTCCTGCATTGTCACCCCCGTTTTAGAGTTATCCAGCGTGGTGAGCACTTCGCGGTCAATCTGCCACACCAGGTGCGAGTCCCACTTATTGAACTTGCTTATCACCTCCAATGGTCGGAGCATGAGCTGCTGCAATGGGGCGAACTGGATTTGCTTTACGAGGAAACGCTCGCGGAGGTCGGTGCCGCCCGATGATGTAGCGTCGCCTGGGGTGTTGCCTATGAGCTTCGAGTCCAAGCCCATGGCGAAGAAGATGATGGAAGAAATTTCCTGGAGCTCGGTCTTCTCGGCTTGCGCTTGCGAGTTGGCCTTGCTCTCAATCTCCACAATCTCCCAAGCCTTGTGCTCCTTGCCGTCCAATCCGGTGAACACGGCAGAGATAAGAGCCTGACCTGCATTGTCGGGATTGGAGAGCCAACGGTTGATGTCGGTGAACACCTCCTGCTGAATCTGCGCCATCGTCTTGCTCTTGTTCTCGCCCTGCTGGGTGTAGAGCTGCTTGAGATATTCCTGATGAATGTAGATTACGCGACCGATGATGTTGCTGTTGCGCTTGCGAGTGAGACGGTCGTCAACGATGGTGAAGGCATACTCGAAGATGCTTCCGGCAAAGATGCTGTGCCAAAGAGCGTCGGCATAGTAAGGCCCGCCGAAGTCGCGTGGCGACATGATGAAGCGTGTGGGTCGGTTCTTGCGGCTCACTCGCTGCTGACGAGCCTCACGCACATGGCGGTTGAGGTCGGAGACGGCTGTGTCGGCAGCGAGATAAGGCACGGCAGCAATGCGACGGTCGGTTTCGGTGAGCGTCTGAGTGGAGTCAAGCCACTGGTTAGAGAGGTAGGCATAGTTGATGCGATACTGACTATCCATACGCTCCAGTCGGGT
>NFYZ01011277.1_pt1 | contig 14423 bp, 18 predicted proteins | sample 1092561 | NCBI WGS metagenome assembly NFYZ01 (sample SAMN03609887, study PRJNA323583) | gut metagenome | isolation source: feces | host: Rattus norvegicus | place: Malaysia | collected 2013 | reverse complement strand
TTAACCATTAATATCCTCTCCTAACTGTTTATACATTTGATTGCTAAATACAGTCGCCCCGGCCACTAAAATAGCTTGTACTATGTTTTCAGCACAATATCCTCCTAAAGTTAAAGGCGTAAAAGCTACACTAATAACTAATAAAATCAAAGGTATATATTTAAAATCAATTATTTCAATAGATTTTATCACCTCCGCAATTATATATAGTACTGGTATCATTATTAAACTTTCTTCTACTATAAAATCTAAAATTTCCATAATGTTACTACCTCCTATTTAAAATAATTTAAAATTAAAAATAGGGTACTTATAGCAGCTATAATGTACCCTATGTACTCTTTTCTATTGTCAATACCTGTTTCGACTTGTCTTTCTAATTCACTTACTTTCTTGTTATTTTCATTGATATTTTTTCTTAGTCCGTTGTAATCTCGTATCAATGTTTTCGTTTCTTTCATTTCTATTCTTAGGTCATTAACTTCATTTTTAAAGCTATCTATCATTTCAAATAATTCTTTATTGCTGTACCAGTTATCTTGAATCATATGCCACCTCCAAAAAATTAACATAAAAAATAAGCCCTTTAAGGTCCTTTTCTTTCTTCTAACTTATTCTTAACTGCTTCCTTATATGGTATTGGTACCTGTTCGAGTGTCATTAAACCAGCTTCTATTCTTGCAACAAATGCATCTATCAGTATTTCATTCATTCATTTACACCTCCTCTAGCTCAATAGAAGGTGTTCCATTATCAACAACAACATTCCACTTGTAGAATTGCCCAGTTGTTTTATCTTTAATAACATATCTGCTATCATAATATTCTATAATACATTCCCCTTGTGTTGTTTCTACGTCATAAAAATACTCAAAAAAGACTATATCTCCATTGCTTAAATCAGGATGCGTGAAGGATAGCCCATCTTCTGCTATAACTGCTGCTGATACATCCAAATCTGTTCCCAATCCTGTCTCATAATCTATTTTAGTAATCTTTTCTATTTCTTTTATTGGTAAATCATCATATGTTACAAGCATATTGGAATTATATACACCTGCAACTGTTGTTATTGGTTCAACATAAATAGTACCGTTTGGATGACTAATCACACTACCTGATACCTGTACTGGCAATATTTCTGGTTCGGCTAACTGATAAATTAGTGTTAATGGATTATTGTTTAAATAATTAGTACCATCTTCTCTGCTACCAGTTGTAATTGGTACTTTAACAAATATATATCCTGTCCTGTAATCAATATCAAATAAAAAAGGCTCATCTAAACCTGTATTACCGAATTGCCGAAATTTACCATAATTATTATATAGTAAACTATCTCTAGTCCCTATTGAAATATTTGATATTGTTGTCGATAAAGTCAAAGAGTTTGAAGTTGGAGCACTACCAACAACGTTCCAACTCATGTTACCATTTAATTTTATTTCTCCAGTTTTCTTATATGTTTTCATTTCATTTGTATCTAATTCGTCATAAATATTATCATTTATTCTATTTAAATTTACTATTTTATTATCTTTATCTTTTACTGTGACGTATGAAATATCTTCTTTGTATGGTTCGTATTCAGTTGCTATGTCGCCTTTTTCTATTTGTATTTTATATTTTATTGTCCCGTACAAGGTGTCATTACCACTGTAACCACGTATTTCTATTATGCCTGTGTCATCTGTTGTAAACGTCTTATAGTAAAGTGAATCTCCTATTATTACCACAACATACTCGTAAGGATTTCCATCTATAATTTCACTATAATAACTTAGTGCGTATTGAGTGTTTGGGGCTAACTGTATAAATTTACGAGCTCTATACCATCCCTCTCTGTTTGAAGATACTATAAACTCATCTTTATTTAATATTTTTAAACTATCAGGTCCTTTGTCATAATACAATTTTAAGTTGTCAGTATTAAAGAGATTTCTCCCTATACTCTTTATTCTTTGTGATGCTAGTGCCGATTTAGTACCTTCTATATAATTTCCCGCTTTATTATTTTTTTCAACTACACAATCTGTTGCGATAAAATAATCACCGTTTTTTATATCTGATACAAACATTAATATTATCTGAGCATCTAGGTTTTCTGTAGTAATTGCTACATTCTCTAATTTTATTGTTTTAAATGTACTGTCTAGGGACATTTGTTCAGATTGATTGACTATGACTCTTATAGTATCATCAGCAGATGTGTATCTTTCTCTTATTTCTATAATAACAAAACCTTCACCTTTTACTTTAAAACTAACACTTATAGTGTTAGCTTTCTTCAAATTATCATGTTGATATTGTATTCCAACTCGACCCGAGTCATCTATCACTTCACATTTTTGTCCTTCTTCGGTTACAGTATAATTTCCCCTGGAACTAAAAAATCCCATCCAATTATCAGCAACCCCATCATCATTACTATCTATATTCATTTTTGAGTTTTCTGCTAAATTAGTTCTAGTTTCCCCCTTAACATTTCCGCTAACTTGTCCACTAGCGGCATTTGGTGGGAGATTTACTATCCCATACCCACTTACCTCTTGCTTAGCCTCTTGATTAATATTGACTTGTTGTATGGTCTTCTTGTAATCATTCAATTCTTTTTCTACTGTAGAGATTTTAACTTTGTTCTGCTCTACTTCACTTTGATAATTTTCAAGCAAATCAACGTCTAGTAATTCAATTCTAGGTATTATATCTTCTGCCAACTCTAAAGCATCATCTATAATTCCTCGTTCATCTTTTGACACTATATTGTTAGTTAAGTTTTCATGTACTTTTATTTTAAAAGCCTTACTACTTATTTTTTCACAATTTGCTCCTTTTAAAGTCAGCTCACATTTCACTATTCCAAGTACTGCAAAAACCTGATTTTTAAGATCTATTCTAAACTTACCTTTGTCTTTTACTGCGTCTTGATATACTCTCGTTCCATCTGGCTTTTCGGCATAAAATGTCATACTTTCTGTTATAATCGGCACTTCTACGTTGTTTTGAGTTACTGTCACATAAAACCCTCTAGATTTAGTATCGCCTTGTTTCGCTTCGTATATTTGCAGATAATCTCTATCTATATCAAATACTATTTTTTTATAGAAGTTTTTGAAATCCAAGTTATCACTCCTCATTCATTCTTCTTTCTACTAACTCCTCCAAATTCATCACAGCTGTTTTTAATTCTTCTTCACCTTCTAATACTACAAAGCTTTCTTTCTTATTTGAATTTTTCAAGTTTCCCTTCTCATCTACTACATCATAAGTATAACTAATCATTTTTCCATTTCTATTATTTATAACTGCAAAACCTGTCAAAAGTCTCATTATGCTACCTCCTTTAATAATAATTCCAGCAAGTCAAACTTTAACTCATCTTCATATGTTTTTTCTAATTCTTTATCTTTTTCATCTTCTTGTTCAAAATCTCTATCAAAACTTACAGAATCATCTATATCTAAATCAAAATCATCAGGTTGTTCTAGTCGGTCATATTCATAGCCTAGTCTCTTAGCTTTCAATTCCCAACTAAATTCTAAGCCTTCTGTTCCTTCGACTATAAAATAAGTTTCATGTTTTTCTTTAATCCACACATCACCTTGACCGCATTTTTGTAAAAACACATGATATTCAATTCCTGTATTAACGCATTCCTGGAAAATATTATCTATATAGATATAACATTTTCCATCCTCTCCAATCTTACCTGAACCTATATCCCCGAAGTAATATTCAGCAGTTTCATAGGCGTTGATTAGTCTTTCACCGTAATTTTCAGTTACCTGTACAGCATTCTTTTTTCCATATACCGTTAAGCTCTTATTGCAAGCTGTATCCCAAAAATGAACAATTTTACCTGTACTAGCCTGTACCTCTATTCTGGGGTTACTTCCCGAGGAACCATTTATTGAGAAGTTATAAGAATTCATATAGAGCCAATCATTAACAGCGTCTATCGAGGGTTTATTACTAGTTCCTGTTTCAAAATTTATTTTATTATATATTTTTGCTATACCATATATATCCATGTTTCCATAGAAACTAGTTCTAGCGTTAAATGCAGTGTTTAAAATGAATATAGTAGGAAATTCAGGAATGTACCCTAACCTATTCTCCCTATCGAATACTAGGTAAGTATAAGGGCGTTGCTGATTTGTAATTCCTCCTATACTTATGTGTCTACCATAATTGTGAGACAAGCTTAATCCCTCTTCAAGTTCACCATTCGCCCCAAAAGGGTTGAGTCCAGAAGATAGATATCCTACATCATATTTGTTGCCAGATGGCGGTCTTGCCTCAAAGTGTATACCATTCCCTATTACAGACGTATTATATCCTTCTTTATATCCTGTAGTTAGCTGTCCCATCACATTTAAAAGTCCATCTGTTGTAACATGAAAAACAGGATAATCTTCAGCATTTATTATTTTTAAACCTGCACCTCTAAAAATGGCATTAAGCCCATCGAAAGTATAATTAGCTCCATCTAGCTCCCCCTCAGCAGGTGTCCAACCTGTATTAATTTCACCTTTCTCTAACTTAACCCAGTCTATAGATGCGCTAGTTGCTCCTGTAGAAGGATAATTATACACTCTTAAAGTCTTTGGTTCTTGGCTACCAATAGTTGACGGTGTTGTAAACGTTGCCTTATATAAATCATCTTCAGGATCATAGTTTAAAGTAGCAACTCTTGTACCAGTTCCATTGGCCCATATACCAAATTTCTGGCTATCATTTATACTACCCTTTAAAGATATAGTATAAGTGGTATTTGTCTCCCAATCTTCAGTTATATCGTAGATTCCAACAAGGTAAGATGAACTGTTTTGTTTTTCTTTTGACCTTCGTATTAAATTGGCCACACCAACTGCTAGCCCAGCTTTAGTAAAGTTTATTTTAAATTCTTCGCCGTCCCAAGTTATCATGTCGGCAAAGCTATAGTGTGAATTTTCTAGATTAATCCAAGTTGAACCATCTCTACTGCTCAGTACCCCCGCCTTAATTAAATTTGCATTTAGATTTCCAGTTGTAATTAAATCTGCAACAAATCCTTTCCCAGTACCAAATGTTTTATAATCCCAACTACCATCAGCTTTTTTTCTGTCTGCTATACGGAAATAACCTCCACCTATAAATATTGATTCTGTAGGATTTTGATCCTCTGGTTTATTTAATATCTCAATACCTTTTCCAGGTCTCAAATACGTATATCCACCAGTGCTATTCATTCTTTCATTCAACTCATCAACTAAGTTTTTTAAATACCCAGAATTAAGGCCATCTTCGTCAAAATAATCTGCTCTATCCCATATACCTGACTTATTTCTAAAATTATTAATGTATTCTTGTTGTTGTATATTACTATCAACAAGGGTAGTTATAAAGTTACCTAAGGTTATTTCATTTTCTTCAGGTTCAAGCAAATGTCTAACTATTTTAACTACTCTAGCCTTTATTCTTAATTCTGGACTAAATTCTTTATCTATTACTGTAACAACGTCTCCAAGCTCTGTACCTTCATGTTCAAATCCAAAAGCCTTCAAGTCTATTACTCTGGTTTCATAAGTTACCAGTGGACTACTTACTTCTTTTAGTTTTTCTTTAGTTAATTCTAATAATTCTGTTTTATCTTCACAGTCATCAAACTCTACTTTCCCGAAAACATGTGATTTAGTACCATTTGGGTTATTTCTTCCCCATATTTCCTTTGCTTTATTGTTTTCTACATACATTTTTCCATTATTTAATTCAGCAAAATCTATCCTTCTACCATAGCCATCTGTCCCTTCTATTTCTTCACCTTTTCCAAAACCGTACAGGGCAGTTATTACATCTTCTCTGTGTATTATCTTTTTAATTTCTTCTAAATCTTTAGTATAAGTAAATCTTTTACCTAGGTCATTTCCTCTTTTGTTATATGCATCTAAATATCTACGTGTTATTTTATTACCAGATACAACAACTCTAGTTTTTATTTCTCCTTCCCATCTTTCCAAAATGCTTTGTACTGCTTCTTTTGAATTAGTACGATATATGTTTATAGAATTAATTCCTAAGCCATCTGTATTGCCAACCTCCCATCTTGTAGGGGCTAAAGCAATACCTAATGCAGTGCTTACACTAACATTACGAGGTTTTTTATCTTCAATAAAATCACCAATAGTTTCATAAAAACTACTTTCACAGAATACTTCTTTTATAATTCCTTCCTCATTTCTTATTTCTTCAATGCCTTGCACTATGAACTCTTTCCAGTCACCATATAGATCCATAAACACTATTCTATATCCTTTATCTATAACTTCATCCATTGTAGAAAACTCTAATGTTTCCTCACCATTAGTTTCTTCTGTATGCTTAGGAGAGATAATATTGATATTTTTTATATAATTTTCATCCTTATCAAATAGCATAAATTTCATTATAACCACCTCTCCCTAAACTCAATATAACTATTGCCATTGTTTATTTCTATAGTAAACCCTCCTACAGGTAGTTCAAAAAAATCACTAATTAAATGTAATTTTTTCATTACTGAGTAACCATTTTTGGTGATGAACTCATTTTCTAAATCAATAACAACTTGGTCTCCTTCTGTAAAATTATCCTGGACATATAATTTTTCTCCAGTTTCTTTTAACTTCACTTCCAAGAATGATATATTATTTTTAATGTGTATTTTTATCACACCTGTCGCTTTATTTGTACCTTTATTATAAATAATTGTATTATTATTAAATTCTGCTTCTATCTTATTAATTGAATAAGCAAGGGGATCTAAACAAGTGAATATCAAAGTAGTGCCTCCCGTATAGAATAATTTTTCTAAATCAGTATCGCCATTTAGTATTGCTAAATTAAACTTATCAGGTTCATCCCTTAATATTAGTTTTTCAGGCTTCTCTGTATATAAAAGACCTGCAAGGTGTCTCGCTTTTCTTTGCACATCTTCTCTTGTATTTTCAATTAATCTAACATCTACCTCAATATCCCTAGCTTCTAAATCATTCCTAATAAAAAAATAACCTGGTTTACCAGGTTTCTTTCTGCTTATTGTTGAAATAGGAGGCAACAAGTCTCTTCTAATATTTTCTACATATAAATATTCGCTAAAACCTACATCATTAAAATTCATATTAAACTTTTGTTTAAATAGCATTATATTGCCCCCTTCCTCTTGATTTTCTGTTTTGTAATTCATATAATCTTTGTGATATTTTTTCTATATCACTTTCATCCCTTACATTCATATTTTCAATAACGATTGTACTTGATTTGCCTACGCTATTAAGTCTTTCTGCTATTGCATCTGCCATTGGCAACATGTGCTTACCTTCCAACGGTACTATTCCTTCTCTTCCGGCTTCTCCACCACCAAGTAACTTGTTGCCCATAGCTCCAAATATAGTAGGTCTATCCAAAACTCCACCTTTAGCAAACCACTTTATTCCTACTTTTGGGACTTGGGGAGGTGTTAAACTAAATTTACCCGTTAAACTAAACTTAGGCAGTTTAGGAGGTTTTATATCTGGGAACTTTAATTTAAGATTACTGAAGAATCCCTTTATTTTATCTATTGCACTACTAATTTTATCTCTAGCTGCTTCAATTGGTTTTACCATAGCCGTCCTAATATTATTAAACTTTGTTTTCAAGTTGCTTAACATTTCTCCAGCTTTAGCTTTGATAGTATCCCAGTTCTTCCAAAGTAGAATTCCAACTGCAATTGCTCCTGCTATAGCAATACCCCAGGGGGTAAATAACCCTCCTAATAGGGGTTTTAGTAACCCAGCCATCATAGAACCAGCACCTTTTATTTTGTCCCAATTTTTTATTACCTTTCCACCTACTTTAATTGCTGATCCCATTCCTTTTGATAGTGTTCCAAAAACTATTAATGCTGGTCCTATAGCTGCTGCAACTAATCCAATTTTTACTATCATTTCTTTTTGTGAATCACTTAAATTATCAAACTTTTCTATCCAACCTTCTACTTTTTCTATGAAATCCATAAACTTAGGCAATAAGATTTCTCCTATGGACATAGCCACATCTGTTACTTTATTTTTAAATATTTCCATGTTAGCAGCATTTGTATCATATGCCTCTCCTGCAACCCTTTGTAATTCTGTATTTTCTTCCCAGGCCTCACTACCTAATTCTAATGAGTCCGAGAATATATCACTTGCATTGGCAGATCTTAATAGTGCATCCCTTAATCTTACTTCTGTGATTCCCATTTCATCAAGTACTCCAATAGCTGAAACCCCTCTTTCTTCACTAGTAGCTAGTCCTTCAATGAATGTCAGTAATGCACCTGCCGCATCTTCTTTATAAGCTTGAGCAAATTCATCTGCACTCATACCAGCTACATCTGCAAAGCCTTGTAGTTTTTCTCCACCAGTTTCAGCGGCCAACTGCATTTCTACCATTACTTTTGAGAAAGCAGAGCCACCAGCTTGAGACTCAATACCTACAGATGATAGAGCTGTAGATAAAGCTAAAATATCAGCTTCGCTCATACCTACTTGTGTACCAGCTCCAGCTAAACCCATAGCCATGTCTACAATATCTTTTTCAGTTGTTGCTGAGTTATTGCCAAGTTTTAAAATTGTAGATCCTAATCTATCAAAATCACCTTGTGACATATTAGTTATATTTGCAAACTTGGCTAATGCACTTGAGCCTTCTTCAGCACTTAGGTTTGTAGTTTCTCCGAGGTCTATCATCACCCTAGTAAAGTCTAAAATATTAGGAGTCTCAATCCCAAGTTGCCCAGCATTTTCTGCCAGCCCTGCAATTTCTTTAGAACTTTTAGGGATTTCCTTAGACATATCTCTAATTCCAGTTTCTAGTCCTTTAAATTCTTCTTCAGTTGCATTAACCGTCTTCCTGACCCCAGCAAAAGCAGTTTCAAATTCCATTCCACTTTTTAAGCTTGCAGTACCTGCCGTAACAAGTGGTGCAGTTAACTTTAGGGAAAAATTTTTACCTACATCTGTCATCTTGCTACCCATATCCTGCAACTTTGTGCCTATATCTTCTAACTTTTCACCTAATATAACATGAGACCCACTTACCTCTTTTAGTTTCTTTTCATAATGATTGAGTTTACTTTCTGTTTCTACAATTTCTCTTTGAAAATCCCTATATTGTTCCTCGGAAATTTCACCTTTTCGGTATTGCTCATTTACTTGGGCTTGGGCATCTTTTAATCTGTCTAGTTTTTTTCTAGTATTTTCTACTTGTTCTGATAATAGCTTTTGCTTTTGTGCTAAAAGTTCTGTGTTTTTAGGATTAAATTTTAGAAGACGTTCAACCTTTCTAAGTTCACCCTGTATATCTTTAGACTTTTTATTTACATCTTCTAAAGCCTTCCCTAACCCTGTAGTAGTTGCTCCTATTTCTATTGTTATTCCACGTATGGTTTTACTCATCTGTTCACCACCTTACATATATCGGTAGAAGTTATCAATATCTTCTTGTGTGGCTTCCCTTGGAGTCTCTTCATCTTCTCCAACCCATATATCAATAAAATCTAGAAAATCATTTAGGGAAAATTCGTTCAGTTCCTGAAATGATAGTCCCATTTTTTTAGCATTTACTAGAAGTGTAACTTCTAGGTTTTTGTTACCAGTTTGGTGATTTTCATCATTGTTTTTCTCCTGTATCTTTTCCTTGGCTACGAAAAAGCCCCTCTTCAGCGACCTCTGATATTTTCATCAACATATCAACATCACCAAAATCTGCATATTCTAATTCACTTAACCATTTTTCAAATGATGGAAAATCCTTGCCAAATTTATTTGTTTTAGCCATAGCCCAAGTTATTTGCATAAGTAAAAGGCCATCAAATTGTGTAGGGTCTTCTGCAACCTCAGAAAGTTTAATCATGTCTGCTAACATATCTTTTTTAAACTCTTTTTTATAAAATAAAAGAGTTAGGGGAGTAGCCCTAACTCTAATCTCTTTATTACCAATCTTAATTTCTCTCATATTGTTCATCTCCTTATCCTCCCACTGGTGGATCTTCTGGTGAATTTGCTCCAAATACCGGTAGATATACCTCATTAAAGAAAGCATCAAATATTGCCTTGTTACTTTCAGATAACTCAAGGTCACCCTTTACAACATTTTTACCCGATATTTCTATAGGTGATACCTTCATAGATAGAACACTAGTATTAACTTCTATAGTTTCACCTTTAGTATTCTTTTCCTGCTCGGGTCTATTTGCTTGACAATTATAATATACAAATCTTCTATTTCTTTTGTCTCCTTGTACTTCTCCCATAATTGCAAACACTTCTGGTTTACCATCTGCAATTTCTACTAACATTCCACTTTCATCAATTAACCAACCTAACATTCTTGCTAGTATATCATCAGGGGTATTTGCTGTTTCATATTCTGATGTATATCCGTTATTGCTAGTCATAACAAAGTATGGCATATCATCAGCATGAAAAGTAGATGATTCTCCTTCAGGGGTCGGAGTCCACCTTACCGCTCCTGGAAGTCTTTTAGGCTTTTCCCATGCTGGCTTATCTGTTACCTCTTTATCCATAAAGGCAACATGGACGTTTTTAAAACCAAAAGTTACTTTATTCTTACTCATTACTTTCTCACTCCTTTTAAATTAACTGTATTTCATATAAAATCTGATATATTTTTTCAGTTTCTATATACTCTTCTAGTTTAAGATAAGGAATCTCTAATTCTTTTAATTTATCTTCAACTTTTTTCTCACTTTCTAAATCTTTCTTATCTGTATATAATTCAATTTGAAAATTACTGATTTCTTTATAGTTTTCATTATCAGCCATAAAATCATTAGAATATGAAAATAAATAAACTAAATAAGGCGGTCTTGGAGGGTTAGAAAAACTATTATATGCAATAGGTAGTTCAATCCCTTCTAAGGCTTTATATAATTCAACTTGTGTCACTTTATCTCCCTCCATTTTTAATTATTTGTTCTATTCTTTTCTCCATTGCTGGAACATTCTTATCATAAGCAGGTCTTAAGTGTGGAAAAGCTTTTACCCTACCTCCATTTACTTTTGCATGGCCAAACTCTAATAAGTGTGCAAGTCCTGGCTTGTTTTTGTTATATATAATGTAATTTATCTCATTACTTTTGTTTCTTTCTTTTTTTCTACTTATTCCTTTTTTGTATTTGCCTGTTTTTTCTCGGGCATTAGCTTGTGCATCTTTTTGTACCTTTTTAGCAGTGTCTTCTACCTCTTTTTCAATACCAGTTTCAACATCTTCTGTATACTCTTTTATAATTTGTGATACTTCTAGGGTTAATTGATCAATAGATATTTTTTTAGCCATTCCCTATCACCTTCTCACAAGTTAGTTCTATTTCTTCAAATTTTAGTGCATTATCAGATCTGTCTACATTATCACCTTTGTAAGTCCTGATAACTTTATACTTTTGTTCTTCAAATTCTACTGCCTTTTCTCCACTGTATTCAAAAGAATGTATTATAAATTTTATATCTGGTTTTAAGTCAGATACTGCAGCATTATAGAATTCACTACTTCCTATACTTGCAACTTTACAAAGAACTTTAGTTCTTTTTTCTTCTGGTATTTGGTTTCCTATATCGTCCTCTATTATAGTTTCACTTATTAAAACTAATTCATGGTCATAACTCATTATTAACACCACCATTATGAATTACTAGATTGTGCAATCTAAATTGTAGATGTCTAGGCAAAGCTCCAGAACTATCTCTACTTTGATATCTCCATGTTGCATAATCTACTATAAACATCACATGATTCATATTTTCCATGTCTAATTTTATGTCTTTCTCATCTTCTAATTCTTTAATAACACTTTCAATTATTGAAGTTAAATAGGTATCCCTAACATTTGTAGAGATACCTAATCTTGACTTAACTAAAGTTAATATCTTATCCATTTATGTTTCCTCCTGTGCAAGACTACTTAATGCCCTTTCTACTCCTTTGCACCAGATTCCAATAATTCGTTAACTTTTCTAATCCATGCAGGTGATGAACGATAACTTCTTACAATCCTAATAACTTCACCCTTTTTAGCGGAACTGATGGAGTATCCAATTGCATATGCTTGTCTAGCATCACCTCTAATATCACGAACAACAGTACCTCCTGGTCCACTAACAACTGGAACTCCTGCCTCTATATCCTCACCTGCTTCGACATTCCAAATAGCATTATCTTTTACAGCTACTTCTACTTCTTCTCCTTTTTTTAAATCTCGTTTAGCAACAAATTCAGGTCCTGCTGTTCGTTCGGCAAGTTTTAAATAAACCGTGTCCGTATCATCTTTAGGGCGATATAGCTGTAACATTCTATTGGCTGGAACATCTTGATGTAATTTAACTTTAAACCTAACCATTACCCTTCTACACCTCCATCTTCTATTAGCTCTACCAATACAAAAGATTCTGGTTGAACTGGTTTGCCATCATATCTTCCTATGCCTCTAACTGCTGTTTGATCTTCTCTAAACTTATAATGACCAGACATATCTATCCTAGTTCCTTCTCTTTCTACGAGGGTATATTTATCAAATACTCCAAATAGGATGTTGTCCTTTGGCATATAGTTATTAAACTCTACTTTTAATCCTAAAAAATTAGGTTGTGCAAGATTAGGTAACATAATAACATCCTTACCTTCTGAATTAGTATGCAAGGATAAAGTTGCTAATTTTGCATAATAGGTTTGTCTATGAACAACCGCTACAATTTCTCCTGTTGCATCCTCACCTGTATCTATTAATCCTAAGTGTGGAATTATCTCTTTGTAGTCTGCTCCAGCTGTTACTTTGTTTGCTGCTGGTATTGCTGGTAATATTCCTTCTGGTTGTTTGTCAGCTGCTCCTGTTCCTTTAATTATAGCTTTATCTAGAGCTTTAGCTATGGACCTTGCAATTCTTTTTGTTAAGTAATCATCTAAATTTATAACTGAATCCTCTAACAAAGAATTGTCAATATAAACTACTCTACCGACTTTAAAACCATCAAACTCAACTGCTGTTAATTTAGAATCATCATCTTCTGGAATTGGCCCTCTCATTTCAACCCATTCAGCTTCTTTAGTATCAACATCTAAGATTAACTTTACCCTTCCACCAGCTCTAACTAAATCAACTAATGGATATAAGGTAGTGTAGTCTCCAATTCTTTCTCTAATCCTATCTACTACTATATCTGGAATTATTAATTCTGCTCCACTATCTCCTGGAGGTAAAACTTGTCCATTTGCTCTAACTTGTAACCTTTCTCTAAGTTCATCATAGAAGTCATTGACTTCTCTAGTGAAATATTCATGATTATTCACTCTAGTTCTTCTGCTCATATTATTATCACTCCTTTGATTTTCGTCATCATTGTTTGGCTCTTTGTCATTAATTTCTTTTAATTCCTCTTCTAATTTTTCTATTTCTTCTTCAAGTTTCTTTTTCTCTTTTTCAAGTTCTTCTTTTTCTTTTTCTAATTCTTCAACACTTTCTTCTACTGTTTTTATTTCTTCATCTGTTTCAGCTTCCCTTATTGCTTCCTCAAGCTTTTCACCTCTGGTTTTAAAGCTTTTTTCTTCTTCTAAATAAGAATTTAATGTTTCTCTAGCCTGTTGGATTTTTTTGTTTAGCATTAATTGTCTTAGCATATCTTTTCTAACCTCTCTTTCAATTTAATCTTTTTTGCTTTTAACTGCCTTTCTTTATGCTGCTTTAATTCTTTTTTTCTGGCTTGCACACCAGTGTCCTCATAAGCTGGAAATGTAACTATAGAAACTTCATGCAAGTCTATTTCTTTAAGAGTCCACTTCACAGTGCCATCATCCCTGAAATCTGTTTGTTCTCCTAGAATATTAAACCCAAAACTACACTGATCCACATCACCACGTTTTACTCTTTCATATAAATTTACCGCATCAGAATCATTTGGATTGATTTTTATCCTACCCCAAAGTCCATTTTTATCAATCTTTAACTCTAAAGTATCAGCCTTGCTTCTACCTAAGACTAAATTGGTATTGTGATTAATTAAAGCTCTTATATCATTTTCTAGTGTATTATTAAAGGCAACGGAATCTATTTCTTCAAATGCACCTGGCCATAATTCTGTTTCTCTGTTGAAGACTGCAAAATAACCCTCAATATACATTTCATTTTCTTCTTCTGACCTAGTCCTTAAATTAGATTGAACCCCTCTATATTGTCTTTCGGTAGTTCTATTGTTCATCATCTTCACCACCTTTTAATTTGTTCTGGTCTCCAATCATGTCAAGTGGTATATAGTTCTCTAGTATGTTTAATTTAGACAATCCTTCGCGTGGAGACATACCTATTAAATCTCTAACTTCATTCCCTGTCATAATTCCTCTTACATACAAATTAGTCCCCATATCTGCTA
>NFYZ01006445.1_pt1 | contig 14551 bp, 16 predicted proteins | sample 1092561 | NCBI WGS metagenome assembly NFYZ01 (sample SAMN03609887, study PRJNA323583) | gut metagenome | isolation source: feces | host: Rattus norvegicus | place: Malaysia | collected 2013 | reverse complement strand
TTGGCGAAGGGATATCCAGTTCACTTGGATTTTTCATTTCAAAAATTGTGGTGCCATATGAATTAATAAAACGTAAAATCATTTTATACCGCCATTTTAGCTTTGATAGCTGGATGTGATTCGTAATTTTTAAGAACGAAATCAGAATATGTCATCGTTCCAGTAACCCAGTCCATTTGGATTTTTGTAGGCCAATTCTCAAAATTACTAGGCCAATTAATTTCAAGAGAACATAACTCTTTAGGTTCACGACGAAGAACTTCTTTGCATTGTTCTACATGATTGCTGTAGATATGCGTGTTGCCGCCTGAGAACACTAAATCACCTGGGATAAGGTTACACATCTTCGCTACAATATGTGTCAAGGCAGCGTACGAGGCAATGTTGAACGGTAGCATTATGTTCAGATAAGGTCGTTAATCTTATCCCGGAATTATATCCAGCTGCATGTCACCATGCAGAGCAGACTATATCTCCAACTTGTTAAAGCAAGTTGTCTATCGTTTCGAGTCACTTGACCCTACTCCCTAAAGGGATAGTCGTTAGGCATTTATGTAGAACCAATTCCACTTATCAGATTTTACACGGTAAGTAACTAATCCTGATGAAATTTCAAAATGTCTAGCCGCATCGGCTGCACATTCAAAAATAATCCCATCGCATGAAATCTTTTTGATGTTAGCTGGCTTTTTGCCTTTCATCTTTTCAGATAGCTTAGTTTTAGTTTTTTCTGAATGTTTGTGATTAAAGAACGGGTTATTTTCACCTGAACGTTTTCGGCACTTTCCACAAGTATCGGCCGAAGACGGTATGCGAACACCGCATTTACAAAACTTGTGGTTTTCTGGATTCCATCGGCCATTTTTACTTCCGTGTTTACCATAAAGAGCTTTCCGACCATCAGGACCAAGTTTAAGCATCTTAGCTTTAACAGTTTCAGCTCGTTTCTTAGCAATTTCTTCTTTTAATGGATGATTTGAAAGCACATCGCCAAAAGACGCATCAGCAATATTATATCCATTAATTTTAGAATTTAGCTCTTTAATCCAAAAATTTTCTCGTTCAATAATCAAATCTTTCTCATATGGAATTTCTTCCAGTACAGAGCATTCAAAAACATTACCATGTTTATTAAAAGACCTTTGAAATTTTATAGAAGAGTGAACACCGTTTTCAAGGTCTTTAAAATGTCTCTTCCATCTTTTCTCAAAATCTTTAGCACTTCCAACATACACTTTACCGTTTAAAGTGTTTTTAATCTGATAAATTCCGCTTTTCATAAACACCTCTTTTTATATAGAAGTATTTATTAAAGTGTAGTCCTACAATTTAGCACGGGATTGTCTACTAGAGAGGTCCCCCGTTTAGATAGATTACAAGTATAAGTCACCTTATACCTAGGCCTAAATTAACCTAAGAAAACATCAACACTTCTCTGGTACCATTGTAAATCAAGATGTCCATTACGCACATTGAACTGATAGAACATATGGCAAGGAGGAAGAGCCATTTGGTCAATTTCGGCCGGGTTCCATGCAGAAACTATTTGACGACGATCAGTTGGTAATTTTTTAATACGGTCGATTGTTTCAACTAATTGGTCTACACCACCAAAATCACGCCATTGCTTACCATAAATAGGACCAAGTTCGCCGCTATGATATCCAAGGTCTTTTGCCTGATTTTCATAGTTATCGTCCCAAATAGTTTTACCTTGAATAAGACTACCATGAGTACGAATACGCAAATCATTAACATTGGTAGAACCAGACATGAACCACAGTAACTCGGCAATACAAGCTTTCCATGCAAGCTTCTTGGTTGTTACTGCAGGAAATCCTTTAGTAAGGTCCCATCGCAATTTAGTTCCGAATAGAGCAATAGTGCCGGTACCTGTACGGTCGTCTGTTTCGTAGCCATTTTCTAAGATATCTTTAATCAAATCTTGATATTGTTTCATTTAACACCTATATAATCAATACGGTTTAGCATCAAATTTTCTTTCGATTTCAGGCGTGAAATATAGTTCTTTACCACGCTTAGAAAAGCGACCGATAATATGATAATTATTTTCGTCGAACGTGATATTACCGAGGTCCATAGCTTTTAACCAATCATCAATACTTCTGTGCAGTTTTATATCAAAATTCCAGTATTGAGAACTATTACCACGGATACTACAAGCAGATTCAGTAAAACAACTACTATAAATCTTGTCTTTAGGAACTACTAATTGATAGACACCTTTAATAAACTGAGGACCTTGCCACTTTGGCTGTTTCGCATCTTCTTCTAATAGAATAGGGTAATAATTAAAATTCATATTTTCCGCCACGTGTTATTTCATTTATATACTGATTCTGTAAGGGTTGTTACTTCATCTATTTTATACCAATGAGTTTCAACCATTTCACGCTTGCTTATATCATCAAGAAAGCTTGCATCTAATTGAACCGTTGAATTAACACGATGCTTTTTAACTATACGAGAAACAACTACTTCATCTGCATAAGGTAATGCAGCGTATAACAGAGCAGGACCGCCAATTACACTGATGCGATTTTCGTTGTCATCGATAAACGTTTTAAAATTTGTGTTAGGACTGGATAATTGGATCCGTCCACCAGCTAATAAGGTAACATACTCATCCCAAGTAATATAAAAATGAGCCAAATCACCATCTTTAGTTTCAGGATAGCCGCGTTTAATATCACATACCACCACATGACTACGACCTGGAAGTAATGTAGGCAATGACTGGAACGTTTTAGCACCCATAATCATAATCGTGCCTTCAGTACGAGCTTTAAAATTCTGGAGGTCTTTTTTAACTCGTCCCCATGGAAGTCCATCACCTAAACCGAATGCTAATTCATCAAAGCCTTCGACTGTTTTAGTCGGAGAATAGGCGAATACCAATTCAATCATTACGCAAATCCTCTTTCGATAAACCATTCAGTGGCTTTATTAGCGTCAAAGAATAATTCTTCATATGTCTTTTCTTTGTTTTCAAAGACTGTCACACAAACACGTTGACATTCTCCACAGTATTCTTCCGACATACTCAAAGCGTCAGAAAACATTTCATTAAATTCATTTAAATCAGGATTATGCAATGCGTTAAAAATTGCATAATCGAATTCATCATTCATAAATTCAAATACAAAAATCATTTTAATTCCTCAATATAAAATATGTCAGACGGTTCAATATAATTGCTAGAGCGTTGGCCATGATAATTATAAATGCAAAAGTAAAATTTGTTTTTAAATTTATTTCGCACTAAAGAAACCGTATAGTAATCACCATTTAAGGTTTGAACGACAAATAAATTATCATAATAAGTTAGATTTTTGTAGATATCAGCAATATCTATGTCTTCCCCAACCTTAAGCAAATTTAGTGTTTTCACTATATTCCTCAAACAGACTTTTTCACAATTTTCCAATCAGCTTTAAACTGTTCAACATCAGAATGGTAAATCCAGAATCCTGCGCTTTCTCCATCCTCATAAAGAGGGCATCTATCACATTCATCTTCCCATCCCATATCACGCAAAAGATATTCAGCTTTTTCAACAAGTTCAGAATCTTTACCGATGATATTAAAATACCATTTACCTTTAACTTCTGAATCTTTGATGCTCTGACGTTGTAATCTCATTTTATTCTCCTTAGTTGATAGGGTAATAGTATCACACTACTACCCTACTGTAAACTACTTTTTGAAAGTTTTTCGTAAAAGTTCAATGATTTCATCTACATTGTTTTCGTCAACAATGCAGTGAATTTTTGTTACGCCAGAAACTATACCTTCATTAGCGGATTGAGGCTTTTCTAAAGTTACCTCAGTAAAGTATTTGAATTCTTCAGAGTAAATCTCAAAATACGTCTCAAGTGGGCCACCGGCCATGTATTCAGTGCCATCTTCCATAGTTACACGTACCACACATTCACCAGCACAATCATCACTTTCCATTTCATCTACAACAAAACTAGGTCCGTGCTTCTCTATTAAATTTAGCATCATCACATTGCAACGGCACTCGTTAGCAAAGTCATTTTTAAATAAAGGGTTAATGATATAAGATTTTCCGATTTCCATTTTGATTTCCTCATGTTGTTGATAGAACTATAATATCACATCTAGTGAAGAAGTAAACAACTTTTTTGGCAATTTACAGATACTCAAAAGGGAGACCGAAGTCTCCCGATTTATTATAGACCAGCTAACAGGTCATCGAGGTCGCCATCATCAGAGGATGAGGTACTCATGAAGTCGTCTTCAGTTTTTGCAGAACTAAAGGCTTCCATGTCTTTATCAAAATCGTCAAGGTCAGAAGCAACTTTATCTGCAACAGAAGCTGCTGCGGCTGCTGCACCACCAAGAGCGGCAGTACCAAGAACTTGATTAAATTTAGTATTCAATTCTTCAAATGATTTGAACTTATCTTTAGAAGTCATTTCAGAAAGGTCAACCATTTGTTCGAACAATTCTTTCTGGAAAGATTCATCATCAATGTTTGGAATCGCAGATTGATTCAGGAATTTAGATTCGTCGTAGTTACTGAAACCAGAAACCTGTTTAACTTTCAGCACAAAGTTAGCACCTTCCCATGGGCAAGTTACATCAACAGGAGTTTCACCCATTTCAGTATCGACTGCAATCATTGCATTGATTTTGTCCCAAATCTTTTTACCAAAACGGTATTTGAATACTTTACCTTCATTATCTGGAGCTTGTGGGTCTTTAACAACCAGGATATTAGCCCAATAAGAAGTTTTACGTTTCAGTTGAGAATATTCTGTTTTGTTTGTATTGTACAGATCATTTTTACTAATGTACTGACATACTGGACAAGAGTCATAATCGCCGTGTGTAGATGAACAGGTTTCAATATACCATTTGCCGTTTTTCTTGAACCCGTGGTTAACAAGAATTGCAAACGGAAGTGCGTCATCTGTTTTTGCCGGCAGGAAACGAATTACCGCTTGACCATTACCGGATGCATCGAGTTTCAGCTTCCATTCACCTTTATCTTCTGAAGAGAAACCTTTGTTACCATTCAGTTTAGCCATCTGAGCTGCGAGGTCTGCGGTACTTTTACGTTTAAACATTTTATTTGCCTTTATTTAGATTATTAATTAAATTTTACAGTTGGTTGCTACGACACTTATACCTCGTAGCTGGTATGTTTTATTTATACGGTAATTCTAACACAGATAAAATAAAGCTTAATACTTACATGATTTGATTGTTTCTATGAACAATTTCTTAGCAGCATTTCCATCGATTTGAAGTATTTTTCGATATGCCTTTAATTTGGTAGAATAATTTTGCCAGACTAAGTTATCGGTGAGTTCGTCGTGCTTATCTATAATATTCAAAAATGAGTCCAACAATAAGAAAGTCTCAAATGAAATTATATTGCTTTGTAGCAATTTGAATATGTAGCTCGACTGAACGTTGCTATTATAATCAAATATCTCTTGAAGCGCACTAACTTCAACTTTCTTACTGAAATAGTAGATGTTACGTACGTCTTCAGCAAACGACTCCTTGGCTTGTTTGAGACGTCCAATATATTCCCTATAGAAAACTAATGCATCAGCGTCTGATATCTCACCAATCCATGCGTCTTGGTTAGCAACTAAGTTGCTTATGAATATCAAGGTGAGTTCCTTCAATTTATATTTCTCTGATAGTTTTTCAAAGAAATATTTATCTCGGCGTTTTTGATACGCATTATCCGAAACACGCATGCACCAGTTATATTTGATTACGTCATACCGACCACCAAAATGATTTTTGCACATCAAGTATAGTTTATATACCGATTTTCCATTAATATAACGTTCTCCATCAGGAGGCATGCGTATTTTAATCATAATAAGAAATCTAACGTATTAGTTTTTTCACCACGAGCAACTGATGGGCGAAGCATGTTTTCGTCAATTGCTTCGCTTGTAATTTTTTCAACAATTCCTGTAGGAATAAATTTAGCAAATTGTGTTTCTGGAATAGAATTTTCTTCCAAGAAAGCAGTTGTTGCTTCTAAATAAGACATACCAAATTGTTCAACCATGGATTCGATAATGAATCCGTTTTCTTGACGGTCAAGCAATTTAGCGATATCATCTTTATCGTGTTTTACTGCTAATTCTTGTTCAGATAAACCGGCCTCATCAACCGGCTTAATATCACTTAGTGAAAACTGTGTCATAAAGCTCGACTACCTCTTCGTTTTCAGCTTCAAATTGGTCACGAGCGTCTTTATGATAAAGAGCTAACAAACGATTAAACATTTTTCCATCGACGCCAAGCTCTTCTTTAGCACGAGTACGAATGTCTTTAATCAGTTCATTATAACCAGAAATTTTAAGTTTGTTATCGGAAGCTTCCTTGACTAGTTTAGCCAGTTCTTCACCATGCACATCTTGATTAAATTCAACTGCTTCTTTCTTAGCCATGTTTACCTCAGAATTCATTAATTACACTTGTTAATTTAGAAAGACCAGATTTTACAAAGTATGAATAAATCTTGCCTTTAGGTTGTGGTTTATATGAGTTATAATACTCTATAATGGTTGAAGCAATATTATCAGGGATATAATCAAAATCAATGAGAACCAAATTTTCTTGATACCGTTTATATTCTTCTGCACTTAATAATACTTCAGCTTGAGAACGGTCATTGGCAATTGCTTCAATAATCGTTGTTTTCATGCTCGGAGTTCGTTCACCATCAACTCTGGTAAACCAGAAGTCGCCGCGAACTCGAACAGATGCAACGCCGTCTTTACGGTCACCTTTAAGAATTTTAGTCATGCAATCAATTTCAGCAGAACCGTTCTTAATTTTAACCCATTTTTTCTGTGGTGGCGACCACTGTTTAACGTTAGGATATTTGTGTAATTGTGTAAAGTCACCATCTGATGCAACAATACATACCTTATGTCCAGCTAATGACAAATATTTAGTTAATACACCGATATGGTCATCCGCTTCATACTTGTCAATATCCATTACAACGTATGGCATGTATTTCTTAATCTCATCAACAACTTGACGGAGCGCAGTAAAATATCCTTCCCAATCCCACTTTGAAGCTTCACGATCGGTTTTACGATTTTTCTTGTAATAGTAAGCAAAGTCACGACGCCAATAACCTGAAGTAGCATTATCCATACACAATACAAATTTTGTATAGCCTTGCTTACGGAACATCACTACGTTTTTACGAATTGAATTCAAGATTACATGGCGAACCATCGGAACAGTAATTTTATCGCCGTCTTCAAAGTTGTTTAATGCAGCTGCTAATGCAATATTACTAAAGTCGGCAAGTGCAATACCTTCTTTGTAATCTTCATCCAACATCATTTCTAAATCCATATGAACCTCTTGTTCAGTTAGTCAACTTGACTATAGTAACATACTCATTTGAAAGCGTAAACTGGTATAAATAAGTATTATTGAAACAATAAAGGAAAAACGAATGGCCGACATCAAACGTAAGTTCAGAGCCGAAGACGGTCTGGACGCCGGTGGCGACAAGATTGTTAACGTAGCATTAGCCGACCGTACAGTAGGTACTGATGGCGTAAACGTTGACTTCCTGGTACAAGAAAACACCGTTCAAGTATATGATTCTACGCGCGGATATAACAAAGGATTTGTTGTTCTTTATGACAACCGTTTATATCAAGCAATAAATGATATCGTGTCTCCTTCCGGGGCATTTAACCTTTTACAATGGCGTGCAGTTCGTACCGATGCACAATGGATAACTGTCTCTTCTGGGACTTATCAACTTTCTTCAGGTGAATCGATTTCGGTTAACACTGGTGCCGGCAATGATATGGTTTTCACATTGCCGAATACGCCGGTTGATGGTGATACTGTTGTTTTGGCTGATATTGGTGGAAGAACCGGGACAGTTAAAGTACAGATTAACGCGTCTGTGCAGAGTATTTTAAACTTTAGAGGTGAACAAGTTCGTACAGTTTTAATGACGCGCCCACGTTCACAACTATTGTTTGTGTTTAGTAATCGTTTGTGGCAGATGTATATTACCGATTATGGTAAAGAATCAATCACTGTTACACCTGCGGCGCCATACCAAGCACAAGCAAATGATTTTATCGTTCGTCGTTTTACTAGTGCAGCACCAATCAACATTACACTTCCACGTAATGCTAACAATGGTGATATAATCAGCCTAGTCGATTTAGATAGATTAAACCCGTTGTATCATACAATTGTTAAAACATTTGATGATACAACGTCTATTGGTGAAGTCGGGACTCATATTGCCGAAGGCAGAAATGACTCTGACGCGTTTTTTGTTTTTGATGCTGCAAATAGTTTATGGCGTATATGGGAAGGCGACCAGAAATCACGTCTTCGTATTATCCGTGCGGATTCAAATATTCGTCCAAATGAAGAAGTTCTTATTTTTGGCACAAATAACGCTACAACCGGAACTATTAATCTTACGCTGCCTACCAGAATTTTGAGTGGTGACACTGTTAAAATTTCAATGAACTACATGCGTAAAGGCCAAACAGTAAAAATTAAAGCTGCCGAAGGTGATACAATTGCTTCTTCTGTTGCGTTGCTTCAGTTCCCTAAACGTTCTGAATATCCACCTGATGCTCAATGGGTCTCTGTTACTGAACTAGAATTCAATGGCACTACTTCATATGTTCCTGTATTAGAATTATCGTATATCGAAGACACCGTTGCTGGTACACGTTATTGGGTTGTTCAACAAAACGTCCCAACTGTAGAACGTGTTGATGCTGGATCTGATGCTACACGAGCTCGTTTAGGTGTTATTGCTCTTGCTACTCAAGCGCAAGCAAATGTTGATTTAGAGAATACTCCAGCTAAAGAAGTTGCTATTACTCCGGAAACATTGGCAAATCGTACAGCAACTGAAGCTCGTCGTGGTATCGCTAAAATTGCTACAACAGCACAAGTTAACCAGAATTCCACAGCATCATTTGTGGACGATACTATTGTTACGCCTAAAAAACTAAATGAGCGTACAGCAACTGAAACTCGTCGTGGTCTTGCCGAAATTGCTACTCAGACTGAAACCGATGCTGGTCTTGATGACACAACGATTATTACACCTAAGAAATTGCAGGCACGTCAGGGCTCTGAAACATTGTCTGGTATAGTTAAATATGTATCGACTACTTCTGCTACTCCTGCTGAAACTCGTGGGGCCGCAGGCACTAATGTTTATAATAAAACCGTAAATAATTTAACTATTTCTCCTAAAGCCCTTGACCAATACAAAGCAACTTATGCTCAACAAGGTGCAGTAATTTTAGCTGTTGATAGTGAAGTAATTGCTGGTCAATCACAAGCAGGTTATTCTCACGCTGTAGTAACTCCTGAAACACTACATAAGAAAACTTCTACTGATGGACGTATTGGTTTAATTGAAATTGCTACGCAAACAGAAACTAATGCTGGGACTGATTATACACGTGCAGTAACGCCTAAGACGTTAAATGATAGGAAAGCTACGGAAGGATTATCCGGCATAGCCGAAATTGCTACGCAAGTTGAATTTGATACTGGAACCGATGATACTCGTATCTCGACTCCACTGAAAATTAAAACTCATTTTGATTCTTCTGACCGTACCAGTGTTAATTCTGATTCCGGACTTATTGAAGAAGGAACCTTGTGGAACCATTATACTCTTGATATTTCTAAAGCAAATGAAACACAACGTGGTACACTTCGCGTAGCGACACAGGCAGAATCTAATGCAGGAACTTTAGATGATGTTCTTATTACTCCTAAAAAGCTTTTAGGGACTAAGTCCACTGAAACGTCTGAAGGCGTAATTAAGGTTGCTACTCAGGCTGAAACTGTAACAGGAACTTCTGCTAATACTGCTGTATCTCCTAAGAATTTAAAATGGATTGTCCAGTCTGAACCGACATGGGCTGCTACTACGGCGATTCGTGGATTCGTTAAAACTTCATCCGGTTCTATTACATTCGTTGGTAATGATACGGTTGGTTCTACACAGAACTTAGAGCTATACGAGAAAAATAGCTATGCAGTATCACCATATGAATTAAACCGTGTACTTGCTAACTATTTGCCATTAAAAGCAAAAGCTGCTGACACGAATTTATTGGATGGTCTAGATTCATCTCAGTTCATTCGTAGGGACATTGCACAGACGGTTAATGGTTCACTAACCTTAACCCAACAAACGAATCTGAGTGCCCCTCTTGTATCATCTAGTACTGCTACGTTTGGTGGTTCAGTTTCGGCAAATAGTACATTAACTATTTCTAATACCGGAACGGCAACTCGTCTGATTTTTGAAAAAGGACCTCAGACTGGAACTAACCCAGCGCAGACGATGTCTATCAGAGTTTGGGGAAATCAGTTTGGTGGTGGTTCAGATACAACACGTTCTACTGTATTTGAAGTTGGTGATGAAACATCTAATCACTTTTATTCTCAACGTAATAAAGCCGGGAATATAACGTTTAGCATTAACGGTACTGTGATGCCGATAAATGTCAATGCTTCGGGTTCTTTGAACGCGAACGGCGTTGCAACATTTGGTAGTTCAGTTACTGCTAATGGCGAATTCATTAGCAAGTCTGCAAATGCTTTCAGAGCAATTAGTGGTGATTACGGATTCTTTATTCGTAATGATGCTGTTAATACCTATTTTATGCTCACTGCATCCGGTGATCAGACTGGCGGATTTAATGGATTACGTCCTTTGGCTATTAATAATGCATCTGGTCAAGTAACGATTGGTGAAAGCTTAATCATTGCCAAAGGTGCTACTATAAATTCAGGTGGTTTAACTGTTAACTCGAGAATTCGTTCTCAGGGTTCTAAAACTGCTGATTTATACACTCGTGCTCCTACTGCTGATACAGTCGGATTCTGGTCAATCGATATTAACGATTCAGCCACTTATAACCAATTCCCGGGTTATTTTAAAATGGTTGAAAAAACTAATGAAGTGACTGGGCTTCCGTACTTAGAACGTGGCGAAGAAGTTAAATCTCCTGGTACATTGACTCAGTTTGGTAACACGCTTGATTCACTTTACCAAGATTGGATTACTTATCCAACAACTCCGGAAGCACGTACAACCCGTTGGACACGTACATGGCAGAAAACTAAAAATTCTTGGTCGAGTTTTGTTCAGGTATTTGATGGAGGTAACCCTCCTCAACCTTCTGATATTGGCGCTTTACCTTCTGATAATGCAACAATCGGAAACTTGACAATAAGGGATTTCTTAAGGATTGGTAATGTTCGCATTATTCCAGACCCTGTGAATAAAACTGTTAAATTTGAGTGGATTGAATAAGAGGTATTATGGAAAAATTTATGGCTAAGTTCGGACAAGGATACGTCCAAACGCCATTTTTATCGGAAAGTAATTCAGTACGATTTAAATTAAGCATAGCGGGCTCTTGCCCGCTATCAACATCTCCTGCTTATATTAAGTTCCAAGATAATCCACTTGGGTCCCAGGTTTTTTCCGTTGGATTAAACGTTCGTGTAATAAATCCTACAACAGGTGCAGTAGTTGAATCTAAGTCATATAATTTCTCTACTGAAAACGACGCCACGTCAAGTGCATTTGTTACTTACATGGACACATATGCTTCAAATTTTATATTTGCTCTTGTTACTAATGCTAAAACAAACTTTCCACCTGAAGTTCTCGCATGGTTTACTAAAGCTGGGAGTTCTGTTATTCCATTAGCTCAACAAGTTTTAAATATAGTGGACATTTCTTATTCTGCATTTTATATTTCTGGTAAGAATGCTATAGCACTAGAACATATTAAGTATAGTAATAAGAAAACTTCAACCGACTATAGTACGCCACTTGATGTTGTGTACGACACGATTGATGATATTGGTGCTACCGGCTTCCCTAGTCGTACGTACGAATCGTCAGACACATTTTTATCTGCTGTTGGAGGTACTAATAATGAAATTAAAAGGATGCCTACAACGTCCCTTATTACACCTCTCGCTGGGTATAAATTGAAGGCTGGAGATTTCCTTTATATGAAATTCCAACTAATGGCTGATGCTGATTTGTTAGCACAAGGGACGACACGACTTTCTATTCGGTTCTTTAAATCTCCTTCTACTTCACCTATTTCATTTAAGGATATAAACTTTGATGGGGGTGCAGGTGAATGGAAGATATATGAAGACTACGTAGAAATTCCTGCTGGTGCTGACGGGTTCACGATTTATTGTTATCGTACAGCTCCAGTCGGGCAGGGTGGATTAAGAAACGTTATATTCACTGAAGTATCATGTAATGGAAGCGTTTCAAAACCTGCTGAGTTTGGTATAAATGGTATTCGTGTAAATTATGTTTCAGAATCTTTAAGTGCCCCAGACATAATGACATTACCTACTCAATCTTCAACTGATACTGGTAAGGTATTTGGACAAGAATTTAAAGAAGCATCAGAATAAATTTAGGGAGACTTCGGTCTCCCATTTTTGTATAAATATGGTATACATATAAGGAGACAACTATGGCCGATTTAAAAGCTGGTAGTACAACTGGTGGTGCCGTTATATGGCATCAAGGTAATTTCCCTTTAATGCCAGCAGGTGATGACGTCCTGTATAAAACGTTTAAACTCTATTCAGAATATAATAAACCACAAGCGGCTGATAACGATTTCGTTTCTAAAGCTAATGGTGGTACTTACGCTGCAACTGTTCGATTTAATGGAGGCGTACATGTTCCTACTGTAGGTAGTAGTCAACAATGTGGTGTTTATCCAGGTAACGGAGACGCATCTACTTTTGCTATGGCAAATATTGACATCGTTTCGTGGAATGGTATTGGTTTTAAATCATCACAAGGTTCAGCAGACCGAACTGTTGTAATTAATGCACGTAATGGTGATATTAGTACAAAAGGCGTTGTGACAGCAGTAGGTCAAATAAGAAGTAATGCAGTTGCTCCAGTTGCAGCAAATGATCTCACAAGAAAAGATTATGTTGATGGACGAATAAATATTGTTACGGATAACGCAAATTCCCGTGTATTGCGTTCTGGCGATACTATGGCTGGTACTTTAACAGCACCAAACTTTTTCTCACAGAATCCGGCATCTGAGGCTAATCATGTTCCTCGTTTCGACCAGATTGTAATTAAAGATTCTGTTCAAGATTTCGGCTATTATTAAGAGGACTTATGGCTACATTAAAACAGATACAATTTAAAAGAAGCAAAGTGGCAGGAGTTAATCCTACTGCAGCACAATTAGCCGAAGGCGAATTAGCGATAAACTTAAAAGATCGAACTCTTTTTACTAAAGATGACCTCGGTAATATTATTAGCCTAGGCTTTGCTAAGGGCGGGGATATTAACGGTAATGTAACTCAAAATGGAGATTATTTACAGAACGGTACATATAATCTCAATGGAAACCAGTTTGTTTATGCAGGAAAGTATATTGAATTCTTGCCAAAAACTGCTGGAAATGGCGCTTGGGCTAACCAACACACAAATAAAGCCCCTATCTTTACAGATTTGAGTTCAACTACTTCAACTTCTGAATACCACCCTTTGATTAAGCAACGTTATAAAGACGGTACTTTTTCAGTAGGTACATTAGTAAGCGAAGGCTCATTTAGAGTTCATTATATTGATTCTACAGCTCCAGACAATTCTAAACACTGGGTCTTTAACCGTAATGGTAATTTTATTGTAGATTCTGGTAGTATTGAGGTCCGCGCAGGTAATATTTCTGCGTCAGGCAATATTAACTCCGCTAATGGTATAGTTTCTGCTCCACAAGTTAATACGAAAACCATTGTTTTAGACACAAAAGCATTCGGACAATATGATTCACAATCATTAGTTCAATATGTTTATCCTGGAACAGGTGAAGAAAATGGTATAAACTATCTTCGTAAAGTTCGAGCTAAATCAGGCGGAACTATTTACCATGAAATCGCTTCAGCTCAAACCGGTAAGAATGATGAAATTTCTTGGTGGACCGGAAATACACTTACTACTAAATTAATGGGTCTTCGTAATGATGGCGCAATGGTATTACGTCGTTCACTTGCTATTGGCACAATTACCACTGATGAAAATACTAATAACTACGGCTCTCCTACTCCAATGGGAGAAAGATATATTGCTTTGGGTGATGCTGCAACCGGTTTAAAATATATTAAGCAAGGTGTTTATGATTTAGTAGGTAATTGGAATTCTATTGCTTCTATTACTCCTGATAGTTTCCGTAGTACTCGTAAAGCATTATTTGGACGTTCAGAAGACCAAGGCGGAACCTGGACAATGCCTGGAACCAACGCAGCCTTTTTATCTGCCCAAACTCAGGCTGACGGGAATACAGCTGGTGATGGGCAGACGCATATTGGCTATAACTCCGGTGGAAAAATGTCACACTATTTCCGCGGTAGAGGTCAAACCAATATTAACACCCAAGAAGGCATGGAAATTAACCCGGGTATTTTGAAATTGGTAACTGGC
>NFYZ01009332.1_pt1 | contig 14595 bp, 22 predicted proteins | sample 1092561 | NCBI WGS metagenome assembly NFYZ01 (sample SAMN03609887, study PRJNA323583) | gut metagenome | isolation source: feces | host: Rattus norvegicus | place: Malaysia | collected 2013 | reverse complement strand
AAAAAAATAAAAACAACAGAAATAGGGTGTAAATAATTTATATAAAAATAAGTTATGAAATAAAAAAATATAGAAAAAATAAATAATTTGTTATAATATAAATTATGAACATAGGAGGGAGAAAACAATGCTTAAATTTGAATTTATATTACCTTTTATATATGGAAGTATAATATCTTTAATGGTAATAAGGATGGGATTATTTAACGTAGGAATGAATACAATAACTTGGAGTATTTACTTCTTCAATTTATTTATAACGTATATATTATATAGAATAGGTAGGGTAACAGATAAATGTTTGGAACGTTTTTTATAATTACATGGATAATCGGTATGTGTGTTATAGTATATAGCATATTAAATGCACCAGAATACGATGAACACGAAAGACCAATCAATAAAAACAAAATTGATTAAGTATCTATATTGCTTACTTACATTATAATGATTTGTAAGTAGGTGAAATTAGGTATTTAAACAATACCATACAATACAATACATAATTAGGTGTAAGTGGTCGTGCTTACAAAATAGGAGAAATGAAAAATGATGAATATTAAAGTAGGAATGATGCCAGGAAAATTAGTAGAAGTAGTTGTTGAACAAGGGTCAACTGCAAGAGAAATATTTGAAATAGCAAATATAGATTTAGGAAATCACGAAATAAGATTAGATGGAGAGAAAATAGATTTAGACACAACAATAAATAATGGTAAATTACTTGTTGCTATGAAGATGATTAAGGGTAATATGCCAAATATAAAAGTAGGTATGATGCCAGGTAGATTGGAAGTTGTAGAATATACAGAAGGAGAAACTGCTTACGAAATATTTGAAAGAGCAAATATAGGTTTATCTAATCACGAAATAAGATTAGATGGAGAAAAGATAACGATTGATACAAGAATAAATAATGGCAACTTACTTGTTGCTATGAAATTAATAAAAGGTAATAGCGAGGTATACGTTACTGATTGTACAAAAGAAGAAGTACAAATGTTGTTAGGTGTTGAATTACCTCTTGAAATAAACAAATCTAATGTACAAGATGTAATAGGTGGTTTTTTAGAAATAACAAATGATAATAACTTTGCAATAGTTGAAAGAGATATGTTTTATAGTGTGTATACTCTTAAACAAGAAGGAGTAATAGAAAACACAAATAATGAAATAGTAGAAGAAGCATTTTATATATGTAAAGATAAAAAAGCTATGGAAGTTTTAAACAATGAACTAGAACAATTAGAAAAGAATTACAACTTCTATTTAGAAAAAGCACATGAAATGCAAGATAAAATATTATTTTTAACAAGATTAATAAGTGAAATAAATGCTTAATAAATATATAGAGAGCCAACATTAGGCTCTCTTGTTTTATACATTTTAATTTTAGCACAACTCACACCTTGGGGGACACATCAAACAACACACCAAACTTTATTTTTACCTTTGTTGTGCTCTTTTTAAAGTGTATAAACACTTACAATACCAAACAATACAATACTAGGAGGAAATGAAATGAGTAAATTTGAAGTAGGAGATATAGTAAAAAGAATATATGGAAACTCTGGGAGAATGGAAACAGGAGATACTGCTACCGTTAAAGAGGTAATAGATAATGATTGGATGGAATTAGTAGAATACGAAGAAAGACACTTAATGGAGAGATTTGAATTAGTGGAAAGAAAAGAAAAAACAATGGAAGATAGAGTTCAAGATTTAAACAAAGCGTTTAATAATATAGTTTTAAAAGATAATAAAAGAGCATTAGAAAGTGCAAAAGAAGAAGTATTAACATATGAAGCAAAAATAAATAGATATAGAGAAAACTTAAATAACGCATGGAAAAATTACAAAGATGCAATGAACAGAGTAAAAGTGTTAAGTTGTGAAACAGAGAAAGATTATACAAGTGATATGGAAGCTATACTAAATCATAAGTATGTAACAAGTGCAATAGCCATACCAACAGGAAAGACAGTTGAAATCAAAACTGATTACATAGATATATATGATGAGAAAGGTAATAAATTTAAAGGTAATAAATATCTTTTAAGTTTTGATTTTGACGATATGACTTGTTATATAGAAGGTATGGATGAAGATTATTGTAGAGAATCATATTGGACAGAAAATGATCCACATCCACATGTTGATGGTAATAACGGAGAAGCGTGTTGGGGAAGTGCAGGTTCTATGTTAGTGGAAAACATGAATAATTACGAGTTATACGCATCATTCATAGTTGTACTAAACTTCTTACAACAAGTTAATACAAGCGATCCTGCTGGTGCATATATACGTAATTGGGATTGTATAGATGAAGAAGGTAATGATTTAGATAATCCGTACGAAGGTAATTATGAAACTTGTTGCGTATGTGAATGCGAAATGAATGAAGATGATAGATTTTATTGCGAAGATTGTGAAGAGCATATGTGCAATGATCATGCTTATTGGATAGATAACGATAGTAAATATGTATGTCAAGGTTGTTATGAAGATAATTACACTATGTGTGATAATTGCTCAGATAAAATGCACAATGATGATGCTTGGCATTTTGAATGTGATACTTATTGTAATGATTGTTATAATGAGTTAATTGATGAATGTTGTGAATGTGGTGGTGAATTTAAAAAAGATGAAATGATTTGGACTAATGACGAACATTATTGTGAAAGTTGTCATGACAACATCTTTGTAGATTGTGAAGATTGTGGAGATACAGTAGAAAAGGATGATACCTTTTGTTGTACAGAGTGTGGGCATACATACTGTACAAACTGTCAAGAAGAAACAGAAGGAATATGTAACATATGTTGGAGTGAAAAAGAAGGAGAAACAGAAGCTAGACAAAGAGGAGATGAAGAATAATGAATGTTAAATTAATGGAGAGATTTGCACCAAAAATAAATATAAATATACAAGCTATGAATAAAATGAAAGAATATATACGCCAATCAAACCTAGAAATAGGTTGGTTGGGTACTGCAAGAAGAGTAAATAATGTATTTTATATAGATGATGTGTTTTTATTCAAACAAGAAGTACACTCAACTACAACAGAAATAACAACAGAAGGACTTAATGAGTTCGCTATGGAGTTATTATACGAAAAAAATGGAGTTGAGATATGGAATAATATGAAAGTGTGGGGACATTCTCACGTAAATATGCCAACATCGCCATCTGGTCAAGACGATAATCAAATGGAAGTCTTTGCAGAGAATGCAGATGACTTTTTTATACGTATAATAGCGAACAAACAAGGTGATTTCAGAATAGATTTGTACGACTTTACAACAGGTGTTATATACGAAAAACTACCATACGATATAAGTTATGGAACAGATACAGATATAATAGAGTCTTTATATAAAAAGATTGCAGAAATAGAAGAGATGATTTGTTCAAGAATAGACCCAAGTGAAGAGTTAATAAACTCTATCAAATCAGAAATAGATGATAAAGTAACTAAAAAGATTTATAACGTAAATAAAAACAATATAAATACAAGCCAATCTTGGTGGGATGACTATGTAGATTGTAGTGGGTACAACAATTATTCAAAAAAAAACACAAAGGAAAGCGAAGAAAAAGGGGAAAAAATACTAAAAATATTCGATAATTTAGAAGAAGAACAAATATTTGAATGTATGTATGCGATAGAATATGGAGTAGGATTGGTACATCAATTAGGAATAAATTTAACTCAAGATGAAGAAATTGATTTGGAGTTGTTAATAGAAGATTATTGCGAATGTAATAAAGAAGACTATTACAGATATTTAGGTTATATACAATAAGGAGGAATATAAATGTTAAATATATTAAACAGAAGCGAAGATGGAAAATTAAAAATAAATACATTAAACTTACAAATATTCTTTGGAGATTTATTTGAAATATGTAATTCAGAAAAAGAAATTAATTTTGTATTAAGCAACATAGTTGAATGTGCAGAATGTATTGCAGATGAAATAATGGAAGAAAAAGATTTAATATAATAAAATGGGAGGAATTATGAATTTAAAAACACAATATTATAAAGGACTACCATTAAGATTAATAGATAGAAAAGATTATAAACATAAAAAGGCTAAAAGATTTGTGATAAATGATACAAACCAAAATGTATGGATACCAAATTATTACTTACTTGATGATGGAACAATAAAAAGTAATGTAGATATTATGTTTATATTTAAAAAAATAAAAAGACAATTAGAATTAGCAGGATATAAAATTAAATAGGAGGAGTTACAATGGGGTGGGCTAAAGATGCTTTTGAAAATGAGTTAGCAAAAGCAGGGATATTCCCAATAAGAGAACAAGATAATTATTCTTATTGTAATAACAAAGTAGAAAAAACAAAGAAAAGCAACAAAGTTAAAGTGTATTATCAATACGATTTTCCAACAGAAGCACAAATTCGAGCATTAAATTTTATAACAACATATACAGGAATTATATTTGAAGGAAGTACAAAGAAAGAAGCGAGAGATTTTATATCTGAATATATAGAGTATGCTAGAGAGGAGCAAAGAAATGATACAAAATGATTATTCACGCCAAATAAATATATTAAACCCAGAAGAGTTTAATACAAAAATAAATATAATAGGTGCAGGAGCGACAGGAAGCTGGGTCGCTTTTTCACTTGCTAAAATGGGATTAAGTAATTTACATATATATGATTTTGATGAGGTAGGTATGCACAACTTACCGAATCAAATGTTTGGTATTAGAGATATAGGAAGAAACAAAGCTATATCAATACGCAACATAATAAAACTATTTACAGGATTTACAGTAAACGCTAAAAACGAGAAGATAGATGGAACTACACCAATGCAAGGTATAGTATTTATGCTTACAGATACAATGAGTTCAAGAAAAGATATATACAACAGAGCTATAAAAAATAATCCATCTATTGATTTGTTGATAGAAACACGTATGGATCTACGTGGAGGTAGAATATATGTTATAGACCCAAAAAACAGAGAGCATACAAAAATGTATGAACAAACATTTTATAGTGATGATGAAGCAGAAGTAAGTGCTTGCGGAGTATCTCAAACAGTTTTACCAAGTGCGTTAGCAATCACATCACATGCAATATGGAAGTTACTTAATTACATAAATGGTGAAATAGTATATAATGAAACTATACTAGATTTTAGTAACGAAATAATAATGACACAAACTTGGGGGTGATATATTGAAAGAGATAAAGAATAAAACTTTATCTATGAAGTATATTGAAATGGTTGAAGGTGTGTGCATAGAAGAGTTGTTACACACCTTATACATTGAAGAAGGTAAATCAATACGTGAGATAGCAGAAAAACTAAATATACACTATCACACAGTAAACAGTTGGTTAAAACAAGCAGGAATATTGGTTAGATTACCGCACGAAAAACTGCTTGAATTAGTAGAAATCAAATCAAGATTAAATTCAAAGGAGAGTAAGTAAAATGAAAAAGAAAGCAAATTTATTAAAAATAGAAGTTGTATTTGATATAGAAAAAGAAGATATAGTTGTTGATAATATGTGTACTGAATTATTTAAAAGTATGATAGAAGAAACAAATTTAGAAGAAGAAACAGTAATAGCAGTATCAATGATAGAAGCTATAATTGAAGAATTATTTTCTAAAATAAATGATAATATAGGTGAAAAAAAGGAGGAAAAATAATATGTTTAAAAATCAATTAGCAGACTTAGGTGAAATGGTTACGGACCTAAACAAATCAATAGCAAACTTAGAGGAAACTTTAAAAGCTAAAAAAGAAGAACTTCGTGATGTGAAACAAGCATATTCAAGTTTAGAACGTATTCAATCTAAATACGATAAATACGAAGATGATGAAATAGTTGAATGCGTAGAGTAGTATTTTTATATAACGAGCTTCTTGATGAGGAATACCAAAAGAAGCTCAAGCTACCACTTGAATTTATATGTTTTGCATACATGGAAAATACAGTAATGTATGATATAAAAGGAAAGTATTATGCACTAAAAACTGGTACTTTAAAATCAACAAAAAGATATCACAGAATATATGGTGCATTATATATATTACATAACTCTGAACACTTTCTAAGGGTCTTAGATGCGTCTCTAACGTGTTCTAAAGGGTTTATAGGTACTAATCATAAGTTAGATTTATTTCATAGAGTTAAAGAAAAAGTAGTACCTATACATTTTAAAACTGTTGAAGAGTTTTTTAAAATGAAGTATAATGAAGGGGAGGAGTTGGATATAATTACCTATCTAGCGAATCCTCAAAACGAGTTAATTAAGTCCAACGTGAAAAAAACTGTTAGAAACAGAGAAGTGTCAGGGCTTGATATAAATAATTTTATAAATTTATTATTAAAGGAGAAACGTGATTATGAAAAAGACAAATAATGAAATGAACTTACAAATGTTTGGAGGATGGGATGAAGTATTAAGAGACCCATCAAATAACACAAATAAAACAGAATTTACTAAATTAACAAATGGATTAACAGAATTAAGATTCTTAGATGGTGAGCCATTCGTAAGATGGGCACATTGGATAGCACAAGCAAAGAGAAATGTATCTTGTTTAGGAGCAGAATGCCCAATATGTAGTGCAATAAAAGCATCAAAACAAGCAGGAATAAAACCTCAATATTCAAGTAACAGAAGATTTGCTATGCACGTATTAAATTTAACAACAGGTAATGTTGAAATATTAGAACAAGGAAAAACATTCTTTACTCAATTACACGCTCTACACGAAGAGATAGGAGATATAAGAAATTATAATATAAAAGTAAAAACTCAAAACGCAGGAAGTACAGATGTAACTTATACATTATTACCTTGTACACCATCAGAATTAACTGATGAACAAAAAGAATTATGTAAAGATTTAAAAGCGTTTGATGAGATATTTAAAAAACCTACACAAGAACAAGTTTTAGGATTAATGAGTGGAAAAAGTCCAGAAGAAGTATTCTCTAACAAATCATCAGAAGAAGACGAAAAAGTAGGTTTATAATAAATGAGCCAAGATAAGAAAATAGGAACAAGTGCAAAAGAACTTGTTCTTCTTTTTTACGAAAAAACTGGACTAAGATACACAAATAAAGATATTATGATTGCAGTTAAAAATGCAAAAAACTTGTTAAATGTAGGTTACACTTATGATGAGATAAAAAACACGATAGAATACTGTGTGGAAAATCAACCAGAGAAAGGTATATATTCATTTGGGTTTATTGTACACGAAATAAATAAAGTAACAACAATGTTAAAAGCTAAAAACAAGCAAATCAAGATCACACAAGCACTTGATAAAAATAAATTTTCTAATTATGGTTTACAAGAGGTAAGTAATAAAGATAAAATAAAACCTAGAGAAACAAAAATAGACACAAGTATATTTGACTAAAAGAGAAAAGAGGGGAGTTTATGGTACATATAATTAACTCACCAACCGCAGAACGCTCTTTGATAAGTATATGCTTAAATGATGCAGATTTATTAGTGGAGGTAGAGAGTAACGAGGTGTTCTCTCAACACTTCACTATACCTGCTCACAGACATATATTTACTGCTATGATGTATTTATATTCTAAGGGGATAAAACCTTCACCACTTTCAATATTGGAAGTTATAACAGATAAAAAGGCTAAAGAAGATATAGAGAATTTTGGTGGATTAGGGTATTTAGAAGATATATCATTAATGAGTATTGATAAAAGTAACTTAAAGATTTTCTGTGATAAGATAAAACAAACATACGCAAGAAAAGAATTGTATGATGTGTGTGAAAACGCTAAAAACTTTATGTTATCAGAGGAAAGTGAAAAGTTAAACCCTAGCGAATTGGTTGGAAAAATAGAAAATAAAATAACAGAAATAGCAAATAGTGCAATAAATGAAACATCAGTATATAAAATGGGTACTGATTTGGAAGAAAGGTTGGAACAACGTGCAAAGAGACCAACACTTGTTGCAGGACTTCAAGTAGGTTGGACGGTGTTTGATAGAGTTACAAATGGTGGTCAAGCAGGAGATTTAATAATAGTATGTGCTAGAGCAAAGATGGGTAAATCAGTTGTACTATCAACATGGGCAAAAACATTCGCAATAAAAGATGGTTTACCTGTTCTTTATATAGATACAGAAATGACAAGTGAAGAACAAGAAGATAGAATCACATCAATGATAACAGGAATACCTGTACATGAAATAGTAACAGGATTATTTGCAGTTGATACGGAACATGGGACAAGCCAAGAAAAGATAGCGAAAATTAAGGACGCAGTTAAGCAAATTAAGGACGCACCATATTATCATGTATATATGCCTAACTTTAGTGCAGAAAAAGTTGTAGCACTTGCTAAACAATATAAATCAAAGTATAATATACAAGCATTATTTTTTGATTATATAAAAGTTCCTGCTAGTCAAGGAAACTCACTACAACAAATAAAAGAATACCAAGCATTAGGTTTTTTCACGTCAACACTAAAAGATATAGCAGGACTTTTAAAAATACCTGTTTACTCGGCAGTTCAAGAAAATAGAAATGATGAGAAAGGTATAGAAAAAGGTGCAGGAAACGTAGCAGGTTCAGATAGAATATTACAACTTGCTACAAAATTAATGTTCTTATATGCTAAAACAGATGAACAAATAGCAAGAGATAGTGTGTTACTTGGTAATAGACAAATCAAAATAGCTTACCAACGTAATGGTGAGAGTGATGTAGCACCTATAAATCTACAGTTTGATAACCAAATTGTTACAATAAAAGAAGTATAAAACAAAAATGAAGAGGAGAAAATAAAGATGATGAAAGATATTATAAAAATAACTATGGAATTAAAAACAGAAGGAAATGAAATAGAAGTAGGCTTTGGAGTAGCGATACAAAGAGGTATAGATGAGAATTTAACTAACAAAGAAAGAGAAGAGATAGAAAAATTAAGTGTAGAAATGGCAAAAATAGTAAGTAAAGCAGTAAAAAGAAAATTAGATGAAGAAATAGAAGAAGAAGAAGAAAGAGATTTTAGAATAGATGAAGTAATGAAAGAAACAAGAGAAGAATTATACGAATCTCTATCAGAAGAAGATAAAAAGAAAGTAGATGAATTTGAAAAGAAATTAAAAAACTGCAATACAATACAAGATGCTATAAAATTAGCAATAGATGAAATAGAAAAAGAATTAAAATAGGAGGAATATTATGGATGCAGTAGGTGTTATAAAAAACAACATGGATGTAGAACGTATATTAAACTATTACAATGTAGATTTTGAATATTACGGCGATTGTATACGCTCTGCTTGTCCTATACACAAAGGGGACAACCCTACTGCGTTCGTTGTTAATGAGGAATTTCTTTGGGCTTGTCATACAAACTCTGAATGTGGAGTAGGAGATGTGTTTACATTTATAGAAAAAATGGAAGATATGTCGTTCCCACAAGCAGTAAAGAAGATAGCTCAAATACTTGAAATAGACATAGACAACCTCATCATAGCAGAACGCAAAAATGACTATTTAAAAGAAGCAGAAAAATTCATGAAATACATCAAATCAAAAAGAAGAGCAAAAAAGGTAATAGAAGAATACACACCTAATGCAGAAATGAACTCTGTTAAAAGTTTTAGAAACTTTAAAGAAGAGACTTTAAGACATTTTGATTTGAGATATACAAAAGAAATAGAATTAGAAAAGAAAAGTGGAGGAACATTCACACTTTATGAAAGACTTGTAATACCTATAATAATAGATGGAACAAGAATAGGTGTATCACTTCGTAAAATACGTGCCAAAGATAACCCTAAGTGGTTTCACGCACCACATACAATGGAGACAGGACAAATACTATATAATTTAGATTCTTGCAAAGGATATGGAGAGATAATAGTATGTGAAGGTATGTTTGATGTGTGGCGTTGGTATGAAGCAGGTTTTGAAAACGCAGTATGCACATTTGGAGCACATCTAACAGAGGAACAATATAGATTATTGTTAAGAAGTGGAAAAGACGTTATATGGAGTTATGATGGTGATGAAGCAGGTCTTAACGCAACTAAAAAAGCAATAGATATGATGCGTTATAAAGCAAATCAATGGATGTTAAAAATGCCAGATGGTGTTGACCCAGGAAGTTGTGAAATAGAAGAATTAAAAAAAATATACGAACAAAGGGAGAGAGTATTATGATGAGTTCTTTAATATGTAGTAATTGTGATTGGTATAAAGGGTGTGAATGTACAAACCCAGATAGCCATTGTTATAAAATGGCACTAGGAGGTCATTGCAGTTGTGGTAAGTTCTTCCCTAGATTAGCAATAAAACCAGAAGATATGAAAATATTAGAAGTGAAAGAAACAGTTAATCACCCAAATCACTATAATATAGGTGGAATAGAAGTTATAGATTTTATAGAATCTTGGAATTTAGGTTTTTCATTAGGTAATGCAATAAAATACATAGCAAGAGCACCTTATAAAAACAACGAACTAGAGGATTTAAAAAAAGCTAAATGGTATATAAATAGAGAAATAGAAAAGCTTGAAAAAAATACAAACAAATAGTATAATGTAATTAATTAACAAAACGTACTTGGAGGAATTTATGAACAATATATGGTTTTTATCAAGAGAACGCAACCTAATGATATGTGGTTTTAACAGAATAATAAAAGAAGATGGACACACAGAATTATGGGTTAAAGAAGTTGATGGTGGCTCAAGAAAAATAGCAACAGGACAAGAAGCCATAAAACTTGAACAAGCATTATTAGACATAATATGGGGAGGTTACCCATCAATAATAACAGACGGTAATGGTAACTTCTCGACAAATATAAATATACAATCAAATCAAGAAGAATTAGAAGAAGTAGAGTAATCTACTTCTTTTTATTAGGAGGAAATATGAAAATAGGAAAATGGAGTGATTGGATGTTAAGAATGGAATGTGATAGTTTTATAATGGTTATAAACAAAAACACAGGAGAATATAAAAACTTTTATAGAGATACTTTTAAAAATCCAAAACAAATAGAACATATGGCATTATTATTAGATAGGCATAAAAATATGCAATAAAAATATTATTTTTATTTAATAGGAGGAGAGATAATGGTTAAAGGATTTGGGCATCTTCACGTTCATACAGAATATTCAACACTTGATGGAATGCCAAAGATAAAAGAATTAGTAAAACGTGCAAAAGAACTTGGACAAGAGTTCATAGCAATTACAGACCATGGAAGTATGGGTGGTCATTACGAGTTTGAAAAAATATGTAAAGAAGAAAATGTAAAACCTATTCTTGGATGTGAGTTTTATATGAGTAAAGGTGATATGGCAAGTAAAGAGGACCAAGGTTATCACATCATAGTATTTGCTAAGGACCAAACAGGTTTACAGAATTTATATAGATTACAAGCTAGAGCATTTAAAGAAAACTTCTATCGTAAACCTCATGTTAATTTTAAAATGCTATCAGAACTAAAAGAAGGGCTTATAATAAGTTCTGCGTGTATAGGTGGTATAATTGGTCAATTAACACTTGATAACGTCTTAGAAGCGAAACTAGAAGCTAAGAAGTATAAGGATGAATTTGGTGAGGACTTTTATTTAGAGATACAACCAAACGATATACCGGACCAATGGATTATGAATAAAGAAGTAATGAAAATAGCAAAAGAATTAAACATAAAATTAATAGCAACAAATGATATACATTATGTATATAAAGAAGATGCTAAAATACATGAAGTATTACTTGCTTTACAAGTTGGTCAAAAAATGAATAGTGAAAAAAGATTTAAATTCCAAACAAATGATTATTGGTGTAAATCAACAGAAGAAATGATAGAAACATTTGTAGGTTATTCTGTTGATGAGAAAGTGCAAATAATGGAAGCTATTTTAAACACATCAGAAATAGCAAACAAATGTAATACACACATTATAAAAGGTAATTTCTTACCACACTATCCATTATTAAATGGTATGAGTGAGGATGATTATTTAGCAGAGAAAACTTGGGAAGGGTTTGAGAAAAAATACCCTAAAGATTATCCTAATCGTGCTCAAATCAGAAAAGATATATTAAACGAACTTAAAGTTATAAGTGAGACAGGTTACTCTGGTTACTTTATAAATGTTGCAGATTATATAGTTGATGCGAGAAAAAATGGAGTACTAGTTGGAGACGGTAGAGGGTCTGGTGCAGGAAGTAAAGTTGTTTATTGTATGGATATAACTAATGTTGACCCTGTTCCACATAACTTGTTATTTGAACGTTTCTTAGCACATGGTAGAGTACCAGACTTAGACGTAGACTTTTCAGACCAAGAACATGTATTTAAACACTTACAAGATTTACATGGGATGGATAATGTAGCACGTATAAGAGCTTATGGTACATTATCTTGTAAAAACGTAGTTAGAAAAATATTAAGTGCATTTGATTTTAGTCAAAAAGATATAGCAGTAATAAGTGGTTATATACCTAAAAGACTTGATGTTACAGTTGAACAAGCATACAATGAATCAAATCAATTTAAAAAGTTTATGGATGATAATGAATTTATAGCATCTTGTATAAGAAGATTAGAAGGAGTTATATCTCACGAATCTAAACACGCAGGAGGATTTGTTGTATATAAAAACTTAACATCACTTACTCCTTGTGCGTATGAAAACGACCATGCAGGAAATAGAACTATACCTGTTGTTCAGTTTGATAAGAAAGAAATAGAAGCGTGTGGGTTCTATAAAATGGACGTACTTGGTCTTGAGAACTTAACTACTGTTAGATATGCTCTTGATATGATAAAAGAAAATGAGGGTGTTGATATAGACTTAGATGAGATTGATTTTGAGGATAAAGAAGTTTATGATATGTTATGTAGTGGTGATGTAAGTGGAGTATTCCAATTAGCAAATCAAGGTGCTATGATAATGGAACAAAAGCCACATACATTTGCAGACTTAATTGCAATAAATGCGTTAATTAGACCTGGAGTTGGAGATTTCAACGAATACGTTTCAAGACGTAATGGTAAAAAGTTTGAAATACACAAAGACAGAGAATGGTATATGAAAGATACTGTTGGTCTTATGACATATCAAGAACAGTTCTTACTTGATTGTAAGACATTTGCAGGATGGGATATAGCATTTGCAGATAATAACATAAGAAAGAATAAGAGGATAAAAGAAGATATTGAAATTCGTGATAAGTTTATTAATGATAGTGTTTCTCGTGGATACGATAGAGATTTCATTGAGAAAATATGGCAAGAAATAGAAGATGCAGTAAGTGGAGGATATTCATTCAACAAATCGCATTCTACTTCATATGGAGTATTATCATACAAAACTGCGTGGTTAAAGTGTCATTATCCTGTATATTGGTACGCATCACTACTAAACTCTGAAATAGGAGACCAAACAAAAGTAGAATCACTTATTGCAGAATGTAAAAAGAAGAATATAAAAATACTACCACCAGACATAAATAAAGGTAGTTATAAGTTTGAAGGTACTAAAGAAGGTATAAGAATACCTATAAACTACTTAAAAGGTATAGGAGAAGATGTAGTTAAATACATACAAAAAGAGTTAGTACCTATATCATCATTTGAAGATATGTTAGATAGAGGTATAAAAAAGTACATAAAGAAAAATGTTGTAATGGCTATGATAAAAGCAGGTATATTTGATTTTGAAAATGAAAACAGAGAACATTTTATGTGGATTTATAACATGAGGAATCGTAAGAAAACAGATATTAAAAATGGAGTAGAATGTGAACACTTACCTTATGATGAGAAAATAAAAATGCAATGGGAGCGTGATGTATACGGAATGTACTTGTCAAAACACCCACTTGAAAATTATAATGTAAGAAGTATAACTGATTACACAGATGATATGGTTGCAATACAAGTTATAGAAGTTACAGAAATACGTGAACATATGCAGAAAAACGGTAAAATGATGTGCTTTATGACAGGATCAAATCAACATGGAGCTTTAAAATGCTTAATATTTGCTAATACTTGGGAATGTCAAGATATAAAGGATAAAGCACAAATAGGTAACATACTGCTTGCAAAAGGTAAAAGAAGCGGTAATGATTTGATAATAAATGATTTAGAATTAATGGAGATTTAAGACATAAGGAGATTGAGAAGATGACAAAATGTAAACATTGTGGGAAAGATTTTAAACAAAGATTTGGAACAGAGAAATACTGTTCCAGAGAATGTTTTAATAAAGATAAGAGAGTCGAATTAGTAGAAGTAAAATGTCCAGTTTGTAATGAAACATTCAAGAGAAGAAAATCTTCATTAAAAGAAGAAGGGAAAATGTTCTGTTCTCAAAAATGTTACATAAAAAGCAGAACAAAACATAAATACGAAGAAAGAATATGTGAGTATTGTGGAGAAACATATACAATATATTCTAAATATAAAAACAGATATTGTTCTGTTGATTGTTCAAATAAACATAGATTTGAAAAAAGAAGGGAGAAAGAGTTCAATGAATTATTGCAAAATGTGTA
>NFYZ01003962.1_pt1 | contig 14597 bp, 10 predicted proteins | sample 1092561 | NCBI WGS metagenome assembly NFYZ01 (sample SAMN03609887, study PRJNA323583) | gut metagenome | isolation source: feces | host: Rattus norvegicus | place: Malaysia | collected 2013 | reverse complement strand
AAGAAATATCTATAGAAAACATACAAAATGTTTCTATGATTAGAATTACTATATTACCAGATTATTTAACAGAATTAAATAGAAAAATATTGTTTAATACATTAATCCCAGTTACTATTGGTCTATTAATATCTTTAGTTCTTGCCATTCAATATATTGAGCAGGCAACAAACCCTTACAAGGAATTGATTAAAGCGACTAAAAATATCTCTGAAGGAAAGTATGGAGAAAAGGTTTATTTTTATGGAGATAAAGAATTTGAAATATTAGCAGAGAATTTTAATACAATGAGTGTTAAATTAAAAAATACCATAATAGAGCTTGAAGAAAGTAATACAAAATTAAAAGCTACATTAACCAGTATTGAAGATGGGGTTATTGCTATAGATAATAATTTATCCGTAATATTAATAAATCCTCTGGCTGAAAAAATTTTAGAAGTAAAGAAGAAAGATGTTATGGGCAATAAAATAACTGAAGCTTTTGAAAATGAAAAATTAAACAATGTATTTATCGATCTAATTAGTAAGTCTAGTTTTTTTAGTGATGCTGAGGTAGAAGTGTTTGAACCTAATTATCGAAATATTAAAATAACAGGTAGCCCTATTATACAAATTGATAATCCTACAAGAAAACTTGGTTTAGTTTTTGTTATACGAGATCTTACGACCCTAAGGAAGTTAGAAAAGGTAAGGGAAGACTTTGTTGCTAATGTATCTCATGAATTGAAGACTCCGTTAACATCTATTAAGGGATTTGTAGAAACATTGCAAGAAGGAGCTATTGAAGATATTAAATCTGCTAATAAATTTTTAAATATAATTGACTTTGAAGTTAATCGTCTCAACTCTTTAATTTCGGATTTACTACTCTTATCGGAAGTTGAAAGTCGTGAAGATGATATAATAAAAGAAATCATAACTGTTGAAAAAGTCGTTGATGATGTATTTGTATATATGAAGGATAAAGCTAATAAAAAGGAAATAACATTAGAAAAGGATATAGAGAAAGATTTACCTGATTTATATGGAAATTATAACTATTTTGGACAAATGCTTTTGAATTTAATAGATAATGGGATTAAATATACGCCTAAAAATGGAAGGGTAAAAATTGAAGCTTTTATGAGAGATCATAATTTAAGAATTAATATTTCTGATAACGGATTAGGTATGGAGAAAGAGGAAAAAAAAAGAATTTTTGAACGATTCTATAGAATTGATAAGGCTAGGTCTAATGAAGTAGATGGAACTGGATTAGGTTTGGCTATAGTAAAGCATATAGTATCTACTTTTAATGGTAAAATTTCTGTTGAAAGTGAAATAGGAAAAGGTTCAGTTTTTAAAATAACTCTACCTATTAGGTAGGATTTAATTTACTAGAAGGATGATATTATGAGTAGGAAGGATTTTAAAGATATACTACTGCAAAATATCTTGCAGTATGCAGATGTTGGTATTCACGTTATAGACAAAAATAGAGAAACTATTGTATATAATGAAGAAATGGCTCAATTGGAAGGTCTAAATAGAAAAAATGTACTGAATAAGGATTTATTAAAGGTATTTCCTAGTTTAGATGAAACTAGTAGTACATTAGTAAAGGTTTTAGAAACAGGGGAACCAGTCTCTAATAATACTCAAACCTATTTAAATTATAAAGGTAAAAGCATTACAACGATCAACACTACAATCCCTCTAAAGAATAAGAATAAGACCATAGGCGCCTTAGAAATTGCAAAAAATATTACACATATTAAAAAGTTATCTGATCAGTTAATGGAATTACAAAGTGAGCTAAATGATGGTCATAATAGTAAAAATAAAGGTATTAAGCATTATAAGTTTAAAGATATTATAGGTAATAATAAAAATTTAAAAAAAGCTATAGAAATAGGAAGGAAGGCCAGTAAAACTTCTTCAAGTGTCCTAATTTACGGTGAGACTGGCTCGGGGAAAGAATTATTTGCCCAAAGTATACACTATGAAGGAGTAAGAAGAAACAATTCCTTTATTGCACAAAATTGTGCTGCAATTCCTGATACATTATTAGAAGGGATTTTATTTGGCACTGAAGAAGGAGGTTTTACTGGAGCAGTAAGTAGGCCAGGTATATTTGAACAAGCTAATGGAGGTACTCTATTATTAGATGAAATAAATTCTATGCCTTTAACTCTCCAGACTAAAATATTGCGTGTTTTACAAGAAGGCTATATTAGAAGAGTTGGAGGAGTAAAAGATATTCCCGTTGATGTTAAGATTATTGCTACAACAAATGAAGAACCTCTCCATAGTATTAAGCAAGGTAAGCTTAGGAAGGATTTGTTTTATAGATTAAATGTAGTATATATTAAAATTCCATCTTTAAGAGAAAGACGAGATGATATTCCTATACTTTGTGAACATTTCATTGAAAAGTATAATAATAAGCTTTTTAAAGATGTGTGGATGATTTCTGACGATGTTTTAAATGTTTTTAATAAATACTATTGGGCAGGAAATGTGCGAGAGTTAGAAAATGCTATTGAATCATCAATGAATTATATTTCTGATGATGAGCATGTATTAAAAAGAGAACATTTTATTTCATGCACTCGTATATTTGAGGACAATAAATTTTTAAATACATATTATGAAAGAGATTTGTCTCAGCCATTACCAAATTTACTAGGGAATATTGAAAAAAAAGTTATAATACATTCTTTAGAAGATAATGATAATAATATTACGAGAGCTGCTAAGGAATTAGGAATAAAAAGACAGACATTACAGCATAAAATTAAAAAGTATAATCTATAGTGCAATAATATTTGCGGTGGACGCAAATATTATTGCATTATTTTCATTCTATTTACAATAAATTAATTTTAAGTCTGTAATTTGTCCATTTTTGGGGGATTATAATAAAATAAATACTTGGCATTAAAATTGCAATATATAGTATTAAGTAGTACTATTATTTTAGGAGGTGTATTTTGTGAAAAAAGAAAATGTAAAAGTTATTATCTGGGGTTTCGGTGCTATGGGATCTGGAATGGCTGAAACTTTATTAAAGAAAAAAGGTATAGAAATAGTAGGAGCTATAGATATAGAGCCTAAGTTAGGAAATAGTATCTATGACTATATTGATGTAGAAAAAGGAAATAATAAGGATGTTATTATTCAAACTGCTGAGGAAACTATAAAGGATAAGGCTGCTGATATAGTAATTGTTGCTACTGATTCCTTTACAAGGAAGGCCTTTGATAAGATAAAATATTGTTTAGAAAGAAAAATAAATGTTATAACTACTGCTGAAGAAATGGCTTATCCACAAGCCCAAGAACCAGAATTAGCTAAAAAGCTTGATGAAATTGGAAAAGAAAATGGTGTGACTGTTTTAGGAACAGGAATTAATCCTGGTCTAATAATGGATTTATTGGTTATTGCATTAACTGGTGCCTGTACAGATATAGATTATATTAAAGCAGAAAGAGTAAATGATTTATCTCCATTTGGTCCTGCTGTTATGGAGGAGCAAGGGGTTGGAATTAGTGTAGATGAATTTAACAAACGAGTAGAAGATAATACTTTAGCTGGCCATGTAGGTTTTCCTGAATCAGTTAATATGATTGCAGATGCTATAGGATGGAAGCTTAATGGTGAAGTGAAACAAACGAAAGAGCCTATAGTATCTAATGTATATAGAAAAGCTCCTCATACTGAGATAGAGTCAGGGGAAGTTGCAGGATGTCGAATGATGGGCTATGGATATATAGGGGATGAGATAAAAATCGAAATGGAACATCCTCAACAAGTAGAGCCTCAATTAGAGGGAATTAATACTGGTGATTATATAAATATTAAAGGAACACCAGATATAAATATGGCTATAAAACCTGAGATACCAGGGGGAATTGGAACTATAGCTATGTGCGTAAACATGATTCCTCATGTAATAAATGCTTCCCCAGGATTAAAAACTATGATTGATTTACCTGTACCTAGAGCAATTATGGGTGATATGAGAGATTTAATTGAATAACTAATTATACTTAAGAAAAGAAAGGGTGAATATCACTATGGACGCTATAAAAGGAGATTGGGTAAGAATCTATAATATAGTATTAGAACCTGGAGAAAGGTCTGAAAATTTGCCTGAAGATACTCAGAAGGTTCCATTGGAAATGTGGGATAAAGGATTTTTATTAGATGACAAGGCTAATATTGGTGATGAGGTTAAAGTGGAGACTTATATAGGTAGGACAGTAAGAGGTAAGTTAATTGAAGTTAATCCTTCTTACAAACATGATTTTGGTAAGTATGTTCCCGAATTATCTTATATAGGTAGACAAGGAAGGGCTTTATTAGAAGAAGGTGATAATAATGAATAAGGATTTAAGCTATGAAGGAGTAATGAATAGAAGAAGAGATACAATGAAGAAAGCTGTAGGAATTGATTATGACGAATTTGAATCTGGTAGCATTGCTTTTAATTATGAAAGAATGATGAGGGAAACTGGATATAGTCTTCAAGAAATAGAAGATATACAAAAACAAACAGGAGTTGGGAACACACCTTTATTGGAATTGAAGAATATAACAAAACTTGCAAGAAAATTTGCACCTAAAGGTAAAGGTGCTAGAATATTCATTAAAGACGAAGCTGCTAATCCATCAGGTAGCTTTAAAGCTAGAAGAGCCGCTACTAGCTGTTATCATGCAGAAAAACTAGGTTATAAAGGAGTAATTGCTGCTACTAGCGGTAATTATGGTGCTGCTGTAGCTAGTCAAGCCGCCATGAGAGGATTAAAATGTATTATTGTTCAAGAATGTTATGATTCTAGAGGTATTGGTCAGCCAGAGATAATTGAAAAGGCTAGAAAATGTGAAGCTTATGGAGCAGAGGTAGTACAACTTACTGTTGGGCCTGAATTATTCTATACTTTTTTAGTATTATTAGAAGAAACAGGTTTCTTTAATGCTTCTTTATATACACCTTTTGGTATTGCTGGTGTAGAAACTCTTGGTTATGAAATATCTATGGAGTTTAGGGAAAAAGAAGGTAAAGACCCAGATGTAGTTGTGGTAACTAATGCTGGTGGTGGAAACTTAACTGGAACTGCAAGAGGATTGTTAAAAGCTGATGCTGATACTCAAGTAGTAGGAGCTAGTGTAGATTTAAGTGGATTACATATGGCTAGTGATACTGATTTTAATAGGAAGTCCTTTACAACAGGTCATACAGGCTTTGGTATGCCTTTTGCGACTTGGCCAGATAGATCAGACGTGCCTAGATCTGCAGCTAGACCTTTAAGATACATGGACAGGTATGTAACTGTAACTCAAGGTTCAGTATTCTATATGACTGAATTATTAGCCCATTTAGAAGGTTTAGAAAGAGGACCAGCTGGTAATACATCTTTAGCTGCGGCATTTAAATTAGCCCAAGAATTAGATGATGATAAGACAATTGTAGTACAGGAAACTGAATATACAGGAGCAGGTAAACATATTCAACCACAGTTGACTTTTGCTAAAGAAAATGGCATAGAAGTATTAATTGGTGATACTTCTGAAGAAGTACCAGGAAAAAGCATTATATTACCTAAAGATCCAAGCTTTATTAAAATCGAAGAAATAGATCTAAATAGAACTAGAAGATCTTATATTAGAAATTGTATCCAAAACTATGAAGTGGATAAAGTAACAGAGGAAGATTTAGAGTTTCTAGTAAAGGACACTAAGTCTAGTGAAGAATTTGTAAAAAGTATATTAGATGAGTTTAAAGTTTCTTATTAATGGAGGTGTTAAAATGAAAAGGGAAGATGATTTTCAAGAAAGAAGAAAACATTTAGCAGATTTAACGGAAAAAGAATTAGAGGAAAGGTTTTGGGAGTTAGCAAATGAAATTGTGGACCCATTAGTAGAATTAGCATATAAAAACACTTCACCTTCTATTGAAAGGTCCGTATTATTAAGAATGGGATTTTCTAGTATAGAGGCAAAATCTATTGTCAATGGTGCCTTAGATAGAGGGCTTTTAGGAAAAGGTGCTGGACATTTAGTTTATAGATTAGCAAATGAAAAAGATATGGATATAAGAGAGGTAGGATTAAAATTAGCTGAAGGTGAAATGTGGGATGATGTAATTCAGATCTTTAAAGGGGGTACTGAATAATGGAACTTAAACCTAATAAAAAGTTAGATATAGAAAATATTTTAAAAGATCTAGATAAATATAGACCTAGAAGAAGAGGATGGACCTGGAGAAAAGGTGTAGATGAAAAAAGGAAAATAGGAAAGTTTGAATACTATGATATGGCTGAACCATTAAAAAATAGTCAACCTTTACCAGCTGCTAAGTCTTTTGATTATATAGATCCTCAGTCTAAAAATGTTATTACTACGGAAATTGCTTCAGGAAGATTTGAAGATGATATTCGACGAATGAGAATGGCTGCTTGGCATGGGGCAGATCATCTTATGGTTATAAGAACAGCGGGACAAAGCCATTTTGATGGATTAATTGAGGGAACTCCTCAAGGAGTAGGAGGTATCCCTATAACTAGAAAACAAGTTCGAGCTCAAAGAAAGGCTTTAGATATAATTGAAGATGAGGTAGGAAGACCCTTAAACTATCACTCTTATGTCAGTGGTGTAGCTGGGCCGGAAATAGCTGTTATGTTTGCTGAAGAAGGGGTGAATGGAGCTCATCAAGATCCACAATATAATGTATTATATAGAAACATTAATATGGTTAGATCCTATGTAGATGCAGCTTGTGCAAAAAAGATAATGGCTTGGTCTGGGATCGCTCAAATTGACGGTGCTCATAATGCTAATGCTACTGCTAGAGAAGCTTGGAAGGTTATGCCAGAGTTAATGGTACAACATGCTATTAATTCAGCTTTTTCAGTAAAAATAGGTATGAAACCAGAAAACATATGCTTATCTACAGTACCACCAACTGCTCCTCCAGCTCCATGTATGAGATTGGATTTACCCTATGCTGTAGCTTTAAGAGAACTATTTAGTGACTATAAAATGAGAGCTCAAATGAATACTAAATATATGGAGTCTTCTACTAGAGAAGCTACTGTAACTCATGTGTTAAACTTATTAATTTCTCAGTTAACTAGTGCAGATATTCAATCTACTATTACACCAGATGAAGGAAGAAATGTTCCATGGCATATTTATAATATAGAAGCTGTTGATACTGCAAGACAAGCTTTTGCAGGAATGGATGGATTAACTGAAATGCTTGAAATTAAAAGAGATGAAGGTGAATTAGCTGATAAAGTAAGGGAATTGAAGGAAAGAGCAATTCTATTTATGGAGGAAATGATAGAAGTTGGTGGCTATTTTAAGGCTGTTGAAGAAGGTTTCTTTGTTGATTCAGGTAATTACCCTGAAAGAAATGAGGATGGAATATCTAGAGAAATAAATGGTGGCATTGGTGCAGGAACTGTTGTAGAAAGAGAAAAAGATTATATGGCACCAGTTACAGCACATTTTGGATATAATAATATAGCTCAATATGATGAAGAGGCAGTAGATAATCCTTCTAAGCTAATTGGTGGTTCTACTTTTGAAGATCCAGATAAAATAGTCTACATTGATGAATTAGATGAAAATGATAATGTATATCTTAGATTAGAGGAAACTAAAGAATTAAGAAATTCTTCTCTCCTTAAACCAGAGATGGAATGGTTAGGAGACGGTATTGTTCATATGACTATGTTTTTACCAGCAGAAGAAAGAGTTGCTGAGTTTGCTGCAATAGAAATTGGTAAAAATTTAAATCTTGAAGATGTAGAAGTAATCCATAAGGAAATTATGCAACAAGCTGAAGGTACGAGAGTAGAAATAAGGGGAAGGGTACCTTTTACTATAGATATTGATGAACTAGTCATTCCACCAAAACCAGAGGTTATGACAGATGATGAAATTAGAGAAGATATTGATAACAATCCAATGAAAGTTGTTGCTGCAACTGTTGGAGAAGATGAGCATTCTGTAGGTTTAAGAGAAATAATAGATATTAAACATGGTGGAATAGAAAGATATGGCATAGATTGTGAATATTTAGGTACTTCTGTTCCTGTGGAGAAATTAGTTGATGCTGCTATAGAAACTAATTCAGATGCAATATTGGCTTCTACAGTTATTAGTCATGATGATATTCATTATAAAAATATGAAAAGATTGCATGAAACGGCTATAGAAAAGGGTATAAGGGATGATATAATTATAGTAGTAGGTGGAACCCAAGTAGCTAATGAACTAGCAGTTAAAACTGGTGTAGATGCAGGTTTTGGAAGAGGGACTAATGGCGGTCATGTAGCTACATTTTTAGTTAAAAAGAGAAAAGAGATGCAAAATGAAGATTGATATTTTAGTTGCAGAAATAGGAAGTACTACTACAGTAGTAAATGCCTTTGACCAGATAGAATCATCTCCAAAGTTTATAGGTCAGGGGCAAGCTCCCACTACTGTATCAGAAGGTGATGTGAATATTGGCCTTAAAGAGGCAATTGAAGATTTAGCTATAAGTTTAAAGGTAGACGGAGTAGAATATAAAGATTTAATAGCAACTAGTAGTGCAGCTGGTGGCTTAAGAATGACTGTCCATGGTTTAGTTTATGATATGACTGTAAGGGCAGCTAAAGAGGCTGCTTTAGGAGCAGGAGCTAATATAAAATATATTACAGCGGGAAAATTAAGAGAAACAGATTTAGAAAAAATAAAAAAGATTAATCCAAATATTATTCTTCTTGCTGGTGGAGTTGATTATGGTGAAAGAGATACAGCTCTTTTTAATGGAGAATTAATTGCAGGATTAGATTTAGATATTCCAGTAATATATGCAGGCAATGTAGAAAATCATGATGAAATAAAGAAAATGTTTAAAAATACCAAATCAGAACCATATATAGTAGAAAATGTTTATCCAAAAATTGATGAATTAAATATTGAACCAACAAGAAAGGTGATTCAAGAAGTATTTGAAAAACACATAGTCCATGCACCAGGAATGGCAAAAGTAAGAGATATGGTTACAGGTCCTATTATGCCTACTCCAGGAGCAGTTATGGATGCTAGTCAATTATTATATGAGGATATAGGAGATTTATTAACTTTAGATGTAGGTGGAGCTACTACAGATGTTCACTCAGCAACGGAAGGTAGCGAGGAAATCTCTAGAATGTTAATAAGTCCAGAGCCAATAGCAAAAAGGACTGTAGAAGGAGATTTAGGTGTATATGTAAATATGAAAAATATAGTAGAGGGAATAGGTAAAGAAAAAATAGGTGAAGGTTTAGGAATTTCTATAAAAGAAGTAGAAGATTTAATGGAAAACCATAAACCAATTCCTGAAAACCATAAAGAAAAACAATTTGTTGAACTCCTTGCCACCTATGCAGTAGTTACAGCAGTAAAACGACATGGAGGAAAACTAAGACATTTGTATGGGCCTGATGGAAAAAAGACTATAGCAGAGGGTAAGGATTTAACTTATGTAAAATATATTATTGGCACAGGTGGACCATTAACTAGATTGACTAGTAATAAGGAAATTATGAAAAATATTTCTTCAAGTAACAAAGGACTTGAATTGTTACCAACTAAGGAAGCAAAAGTTTTAATAGATGCTAACTATATAATGGCTTCTTTAGGAGTTTTGTCTAAAGAAAATAAGGAAGCTGCCCTTATTTTATTAAAGAAAAGTTTAAATATATAATAAATAAGTCCAACATAACTATATGTTGGACTTATTTAAAAAGAAAGGAGTAAATATATGGGGTATCCAAGGATAGAAATAGATTTAGAAAAATTAACTCATAACACCAAAAAAATAGTCAACCTTTGTCATGGCCAAAATATAAAAGTAGCAGGTGTTACAAAAGTTTTCTGTGCTGATCCAAATATAGTTAAAGCCTATGTTTCAGGTGGCGTTGATTATTTAGCAGACTCTAGAATTGAAAATTTAATAAAAATGGAGGATTTTAAATTACCTAAAATGTTACTTAGAATACCTATGTTAAGTGAGTTAGAGGATGTAGTAGATTATAGTGATATTTCTTTAAACTCAGAGTTAAAAACCATAGAATCCTTATCTAATATTGCTTTGAAGAAAAATAAAGTACATAATATAATATTAATGGTAGATTTAGGAGACTTAAGGGAAGGTTATTTTAATAAAGAAGAGTTATATCAAGCTATAGAAAGAGCTTTAGAATTACAAGGAATTAAGGTAATTGGTTTAGGAACCAATCTTTCTTGTTATGGTGGAGTAATACCAGAAGAGGAAAATTTAAGTAAACTAGTGAATTTTACAGAAACCATAGAAAATAAATACAATATTAAATTAGATATAGTATCTGGTGGAAATTCTAGTAGTCTTTATTTATTAAATAAAAATAGTATTCCAAATAGAATAAACAATTTAAGGCTAGGTGAATCCTTAGTTCTAGGTAGGGAAACGGCTTATGGTAAAAGAATACCTGGTACCTATGAAGACGTTTTTAAATTAATAGTAGAAGCTATAGAAATAAAAGATAAACCTTCTATACCTATGGGAAATATAGGAATGGATGCTTTTGGGAAGACACCTACTTTTGAAGATAGAGGAATTAGAAAAAGAATGATTTGTGCTATAGGTAGACAAGATGTGGATTTATCTGAAATTACTCCAGTTGCTAGAAGTATTTCTATATTAGGTGGAAGTAGTGATCACTTGCTATTAGACATAACTGATAGTAGAATAGAGTATACAGTAGGAGATAAAATTGATTTTAATATGAGTTATGGTTCAATACTTAGTACTATGACTTCTCTTTATGTTAAAAAAATATATATTTAATATTTTAAGATAGGTGGTAAAATGGATTTATTTGATTTAGCAATGAAGAAAAATATAAAAAAGACAGCACCACTAGCAGATAGAATGAGACCTGAAAATTTAGATGAATTTATAGGTCAAAATCATATAGTAGGTAAAGGAAAGTTTTTACAAAGATCAATACAAGCCGATAGACTTGCTTCTATGATATTTTATGGGCCACCTGGGACAGGAAAGACTACCTTAGCTATGATTATAGCAAATACTACTTCTATGATTTTTGAAAAGTTAAGTGCCGTTACTTCGGGAGTAAAAGACATAAGAAAAGTAATAAAAAGAGCTGAAGAAAGTCTTAAAATGGAAGGAAAACGAACAATTTTATTTATAGATGAAATTCATAGATTTAATAAATCACAGCAAGATGCTTTGTTACCCTTTGTAGAAAAAGGAATTATAATATTAATTGGAGCTACAACGGAAAACCCTTATTTTGAAGTAAATAAAGCCTTATTATCTAGAGCAAAAGTTATTAAGCTAAATCCTTTAACAGATGATAATATAAAGGAATTAATATTAAGGGCCTTAAAAGATGAAGAAAAGGGAATGGGTAATTTTAAGGTCAATATTCATGAGGAAGCTATTGACTATTTAGTTCATGTTTCTAATGGAGATGGAAGAATTGCATTAAATTCTTTGGAACTGGGAATACTTACTACACCTAAGGATTCTGAAGGTTTTATAAATATAGATATAGAAACTATTAAAGATTGTATACAGGAAAAATGGATATCTTATGATAAAGGTGGAGATGAGCATTATGATACAATTTCTGCCTTTATTAAAAGTATGAGAGGTTCAGATCCAGATGCTACTCTTTATTGGTTAGCAAAGATGATAGTTGCAGGTGAGGATCCTAAGTTTATAGGAAGGCGTATTATTATATGTGCTTCTGAAGATGTAGGAAATGCAGACCCAAAAGCTTTATCTATAGCTGTAGATGCTTTTAAAGCTATAGATATAATAGGAATGCCAGAAGGCAGAATACCCTTAGCCCAGGCTGCAGTATATGTAGCTTGTGCACCAAAAAGTAATGCTTCTTATATGGGGATAAATAAAGCCTTAAATGATGTTAAAAAGGATAAAATAGGAGGAGTACCAAAACATTTAAGAGATAAAAGTTATAAAGGAGCTGCAAAACTAGGTCATGGTAAAAGTTATAAATATCCTCATGACTATCCAGATGGGTTCACAGATCAACAATATTTACCTAATAATAAGATAGGAGTTAAATATTATGAGCCTACAGGACATGGCTATGAGAAAATGATAAAAGAAAGATTAGATAATCTATTTGACAAAAATGACTAACCCATTTATAATTAACTTTAATATATTTAAAAATAAACAATAATTAGAAAACTATGAGGAGAAGAGTAGGTTTAAGCTATAGTTATAGCGAGTCGGTGATGGTGGAAGATCGATACAAGGCTTTTACTGAAGAACATCTCTGAGTTTCTAACTGAAATCTAGAAAGAGAGTAGGCTTAGACGGGGTCACTCCGTTAATTGTGAAGACTTATGAAGTGGCTATTTTTATAGCAACTAGGGTGGTACCACGGAGCCTTTCGTCCCTTATTAGGATGAAGGGTTTTTTTAATGGAAAAATGTACTTAATATAGAAGGGAGAATAGAAGAATGAAAAAGGTAACTATTAAAGAAGTTTATAGAGAGACAGATAAGTATCTCAATAAAGAAATAGAAGTCCAAGGCTGGATAAGAACTTTAAGAAGTTTAAAAAACTTTGGTTTTATTGAATTAAATGATGGAACTTTCTTTGAAAATTTACAAGTTGTATTTGACGAGAGTCTAGATAATTTTAAAGAAATAGGCAAATTGCCTATAAGTACAGCTTTAGTTGCAAAGGGTGTTTTAGATCCAACACCTAAAGCAAAGCAACCTTTTGAAATTAAGGCTACTAGTGTAAAGGTGGCTGCAGAATCTGAAACTGATTATCCTCTCCAAAAGAAGAGACATACTTTTGAATATTTAAGGACTATTGCTCATCTAAGACCTAGAAGTAATGCTTTTAATGCAGTTTTTAGAGTAAGGTCATTGATCTCTTTTGCAATTCATAAGTTTTTCCAAGAGAGAAATTTTGTCCACGTTCACACACCTATTATTACTGGTAGTGATGCAGAAGGTGCAGGAGAAATGTTTAGAGTTACTAATTTAGACTTAAAGAATGTACCTTTAGATGATGATAATGAAATAGATTTTTCACAAGATTTCTTTGGTAAAGAAACTAATTTAACTGTTAGTGGCCAATTAGAAGCAGAAGCTTATGCTTTAGCTTTTAAAAATGTCTATACTTTTGGACCAACTTTTAGATCAGAAAATTCAAATACTGCAAGACATGCTGCAGAGTTCTGGATGGTTGAGCCAGAAATAGCTTTTGCTGACTTAGATGATAATATGGAATTAGCAGAAGATATGATGAAATATATAATTAATTATGTAATGAAAGAGGCTCCAGAAGAAATGGAATTCTTTAATTCTTTTGTAGATAAAGGATTAATTGATAGATTAGAAAATGTAGTAAATTCAGAATTTGGCTGTATAACCTACACTGAAGCTATTGATATATTAAAAGAATCTGGAGAGGAATTTAAATATCCTGTAGAATGGGGTTTGGACTTGCAGACAGAACATGAAAGATATTTATCTGAAAAAGTATTTAAAAAGCCAGTGTTTGTAAAAGATTATCCGAAGGATATTAAAGCTTTTTACATGAGATTAAACGATGATGGAAAAACTGTAGCAGCTATGGATTTATTAGTTCCAGGGATTGGTGAAATAGTTGGTGGAAGTCAAAGGGAAGAAAGAATTGATATATTAAAAACTAGATTGGAAGAAATGGGTATGGATGAAGAAGAATACTGGTGGTATTTAGAGTTAAGAAAGTACGGTGGAGTAAAACATGCTGGTTTTGGTCTTGGGTTTGAAAGAGCAGTTATGTATTTAACAGGTATGAAAAATATTAGAGATGTAATACCATTTCCAAGAACTGTTGGCTCAGCAGAATTTTAATAAATAGTTAATTGTGGAATCTAGCAAAGCTTATAATTTCTTTGCTAGATTTTTTTATTTATTATGGATATTCTTTATTAACGATACAGGATTATAAACAAACTTTTTAAATTTATGAATATCAAACTATTAATATATTTAATAGATAAATCAAACTTATTAATAATATTTATTTGATATATTATGTTAAATCATGTAATATGTAGTACAGAAAAACATAAGGGGGGTAAAAAAGGATGAAAAAACAAGAATTATTAGACCAAGTTAGAAAAGAAGCAGAAGGATATTTTGCAAGAGGTGAATTTTTCTGTTCAGAATCAGTTGTTCATACAATAAATAATTTATTAGGAAAGCCTTATAATGAAAATATTGTGAAAATGGCTTCTGGATTTCCTATAGGTATAGGAAAATCTGGATGTCTATGTGGTGCAATAAGTGGTGGAGAAATGGCTTTAGGTATGGTTTATGGTAGAGTTCATGGTGAAGAAATGAATGAAAAAATGTTTCCAATGGCTGCAGGTTTACATGATCATATAAAGGATATGTACAAGTCTACTTGCTGTAGAGTAATAACTAGACAATGGGCAGGAGATAATTTCCAAAGTCCTGAAAGAAGAGAACATTGTATTAAAATTACAGGAGAAGTTGCAGCATATGTAGCAGGAAAGTTAATTGATGATGGGC
>NFYZ01004830.1_pt1 | contig 14620 bp, 15 predicted proteins | sample 1092561 | NCBI WGS metagenome assembly NFYZ01 (sample SAMN03609887, study PRJNA323583) | gut metagenome | isolation source: feces | host: Rattus norvegicus | place: Malaysia | collected 2013 | reverse complement strand
TTAGTATTAAAAGATAAACAATCAATTATTCCACTTAATTATTTACCACAAAAAATAGATTTATCTATAAAATATGCAAAAACTGAGGACTTAAAATTGTCCTCAGCAATACATATAACACAAGAAGAATTAGAAAAAATAGATAGCCTTCCAGAAAGTGTCAGAGAGTTAGCTTTTATATATCTATTCTTGTGGAAATGGAATAAAGATACAGAGTTCTTTATAGATAAAAGTGACTTAAAGAAATTATTAAAGCTATCTGGTGTTGCAAACTATAAATTGGATATTTTAGATGGAGAGCTAGAAAAATTAGGATTTATTAAGTTCGTTGATTATTGTAGAAAAGAAAAAGTTGCAGTTAATTTAGAACAATCTGATATATCAAACTTAGAAATAATAGTAGAAGATTTTGACAATGTTATCCTTTATTATAGACAGCATTGTGGTAAAAAAGTTATTAAATGCGAAGACTGTGGGTGTTTAGTAGAAGTAAGAAGTAATAGACAGAAATACTGTAAAAATTGTTCTACAAAACATAGAACAGAAAATTTAAGAGTTTATAAAAAGAGGTCTAGAGCAAACAAAAGTTTGTAATGTCATCATTTAGAAAATAAGAAAAAACGTTAGTATGATGCAAAAATTTTATATCACCTCTCAATTTTAAGTAATGAATAGAGAGATATCGGATTTTTTTTAGATATGGAATATTCGAAATTATTTTTAGAAAGGAGCCAAAAAATATGGCAAAAGCAAATATTGTTGAAAAACACTCTTTAACTGTACAAGGAGTAGTAATTATTAGAGATGGAAAGGTTCTATTAGATGTAGAAGATATTGGTGGTAGAGACTTTGCAAAAATGATGGATTCTTTTAAAGGAGATTTAGTTAAAATATCAGTAACTAAACAAAATGAATCATTAGAAGAAGAAGCTATCGTTCAAGTAGAAGAATAATAGAAAAAGGTGATTTTAGATATGAGCATAGGAAGAGATAGAGACGAGGGTCTTACAGAATATAAAATTAGAATCTGTAGTGAAAGGGAGCGACTAGGACTAACTTGGGACGAAGTTGCTCAAGTCCTAAATGAAGAATATGGAGACAACTATGGAGAATCAAAATATCGTAAATGGTGGTATGCATTTCAAGAAGGAATGAATTATGTAAATACTCTTGAAGCTGAAAAAGAAGAGGCTGTTAAAGAATATATTGGAGAGCAGAAGAAGGATTTTCAAATACTTAAAAATGGAGAACAGGCATCAAGTGTGTTATGCAAATTGTCAGATGAACAATTAAAAGACCCAGATTATATATTAAAAGTTCACGGGTATGATTCAAATGAGTGGGAATTGACAAGTGCAAAACAATCAATATGGAATAGTAAAATAGATAACGAATTATATAGCTCGAAAATTACTGTTAAACCAAGAAAAGGATTTAACTGGAGTGAAGATAATATTAAAAAAATATTTGAAAAACTTGAAAAGCACACAGAATTCTCTACCAGTCAATATGTAAAGATAGCAAGTAAAGATGCGATTGCTCCAGATAAGAACAAAATGTTATTAATTGGGGTCGCAGACTTACATTATGGCTTATTAGCAAGAGAAAACCTAAGTGAAGAGTATAATATGAAAATTGCAGAACAAAGATTTGATAACATAATAGATGATGTAATATATAGAAAACAAAACGACGATACGATTGAGAAAGTTATTTTATTAATAGGAAATGACTTCTTGAGCGCAGACAACGTGCAAGGGACAACATCTAGACATTTTACACAACAAGACCAAGAAACAAATTGGTATGAAATTATTGAATCTGCAACAGAAATGTTAGTTAAGGAAATAGATAAATTAAAATATTATTTCCCAAAAGTTATTGTAATGAATGTAAAAGGCAACCACGATGAAATGAGTACATTTGGTATTATGCAAACATTAAATGCATATTATAAGAATAATGAACAAATAGAGATAAATACGAGTTGTAAATTTAGACAATACATAAGATATGGAATAAATTTAATAGGATTATCTCATAATGAAAAAGTTCAAGATGTATCAAAAATAATGGCAGCAGAAACAGGAACTTATTTTGGAGAATGTAGATATAAACTATTTCTTATGGGACATCTTCATAAACAACAATTATTAGAAGATGATTACGGAGTAGATATAAGAAGGATGCCATCAGTTGTAGGAGCTTCAGCTTGGACAGCACAACAAGGATACACAGGAACAAATAAAATGAGTCAAACTTTTGTATTCGATAAGGATAAAGGTTTGATTGAAGTAATGAATACGATAGTAGAATAATTTAAAGTGCAGATAGTGTCTGCACTTTTTATATATCCGTGTAGCTCAGCAGTAGAGTGCTAGTTTTGGGAACTAGAGGTCGTTGGGGCGGCACCAGCCACGGATACCAAATAGATTAAGGGACAGCAGGTAGCTCCTGTTTTTTGTAACCCTTTCTTTTTTACAAAATTACCTTGTCTATATAATATTAAGAAAGGGTGTTATATAGATGACACAAAAAGAAGCAGAAGATAGAGTATCAGAGTTTTATAAGGGAAATGTTAAACTAATTTCTGAATACAAAAATAGAAGAACAAAAATAAAATTACAATGTATTATATGTAATAATGTATGGGAAAGTAGTCCTCAGAACTGTATATATGCAAGTAAGATTAGGAATGGAAGATGTCAGTATTGTTACAAGAAAGAATGTGAAAAAAAGAATTATACTTTATATTGTGCAAATTGTGGCAAGAAAATAGCAAGAACAGAATGCGAAGTACAAAAGAATAAGAGTGGTTTTTTCTATTGTTCTAAAGAATGTGGAAATAAGCATAAGAATAAAATTAGATATTCAAATAAAAACAAAATTGACGAATATAAAAATTATAGACTAAAAGCTTTTCATATATATGAACATAAATGTGCATTATGTGAATGGGATGAAGACGAAAGGGTGTTAGAAGTACATCATATAAATGAAAATAGGAAGGATAATAGTATAGAAAATTTAATCATATTATGTCCGATTTGTCATAAATATTTATCGTTACATATTTATTCACTACACAAATTAGAAAACGGAGAATGGACTTTTGGGGAAGCAAAACCATTCAAATTTGTATCTGCAAAAAAAGTAATAAGAATAAGCGAGAACGGGGAATTGAAAGAATACGATAGTATTACAAATGCAGCGAAAGATATTAAAAGAACAAAATCAAGTCTTTCGACAGCATTGCGTAATAATACAAAATGTGCAGGATATAAATGGAAGTATAAAAATTAAATAAAAAGATAAAAAGGAGAAATGTATATATGGAAACTTACTATAAAAGAAAACCAGTTAGTGTAGCTTGTTTTAGATTGCGGATATCAAGATATGCCATTGTGGTTTCAAGAAGCAATTTCAGACAACAAAGTTAGTAATATTAACGCCTTTTTGGAGGCAGCAAACGAAGTAATTAAAATTAAAACTCTTGAAGGAGTAATGACAGCACAAAAAGGTGATTGGATAATTAGGGGGATAAAAGGAGAAATATATCCTTGTAAAGATGAAATATTTAGAGAGACATATGATTTTGTTAATCTAACTCATATTAAAGTTGGAGACAATTTAGCAGACAAAATGTTGTATATAGATGAAATTAACTATTTAGGAATTTTGCCAGAAGATATCGTTGTGATAGACGAAAATCATAAGATTATAACAGAAAAAGATGCAGATGGAAAAATAACAAAAATGAAGTTAATAGATACTAATGAAGATTCTGGAGAAATTATGATGTTATATGATAATGGTAAAAGAGTTCAAGATAGAATATTAATCCCAAAAACATTTGGAGAAGTAACAAAAATTCAAGAAGATAGTATCGCCTATGAAATATTAAAAATTGAAGCAACTATAAAAGACACTCCAATAATTCCAGAAAATCCAGATGAAAAAGACCCAGAAGAAAGTAATTCAGAAAGTTCAAATTAATTTATTTTAGAAGGGGTTTTTAGATATGGGAAAGAATAAAGAAAAAAAGGATGGAACAATTATCATTTATAAGATATGGAATGTCGAAACTGGAAAAATGATGATTGGAACTACAAATAAAAAAACTGTAGATGAAGCGCTAAAGTATTGGTTATATAATTGTACAAGAAAAACAATGTCAGACTATTTAATAGCAAAAGACCGTAAAGAATATGGGATGGATTCATTTAGAGTAGAACAGGTATGCACTTGTAATGATAATGAACAAGCTTTAGAAATAGCAGATTCATATATTGAGCAGCTGGGTACATTAGAACCATATGGATATAATAGAAAATTTTTAGGAAAAAGGAAAAATGATAGAAACTATTATAAAAACCATCCGATTGAAAATAAAGAAGTTGTTAAAGATATAGATGACATACAATTTGATGAAGCAATACTTAAAGTGGACTTTAGAAAAAAGGCAGAACTATTAAACAAATATGGAATAACAGGGATATCTGAAAATAATGTTCCACAAATATTTGCTCAAAAAGAAACTATTAAGTCATTAAGAAATTTAGCAGATAAATTAGAGAGATATGGAAGTAATGAAATTTATGAATTTGTTCCTAGTGAGTTAAACGATGAAACAAATAATATTGGGAAAGAATTACTTAAGTTGATAAATGCAACAGGTGGCACAAAACTATCAAAAGCAACATATATGGCAATGCCAAGAAATAATATTCAGTGTGTAAGATGTGGGGGATTTAAAGAACCAAGAAATTTTTTCTTTAGACATCCAGATAAAGCAGCAACAAAAAGTGGCTATATCCATATATGTAGAGATTGTATTAGTCAATATTGTAGTGAATTTTATAAAAAATATAATAGTGCAGTTTATGCTTTATTGGTATTATGTCAATTAACAAATGTAATATTTGTTAAAGATGTTGCAGAAATGGCAGAAAAAAACTGTATGGAGAAGAAAGATAAGATAGAAGAATTGTTTAGATACTATGTTACAGAACTGAATTATGTATGGCTAAATAGAGAAAGCGCTCCAACGTCAATGTTAGAGTTTAGGAATAGTAATTTTAGAGGAGACATATTTGATTTTGCTGAACATCATCCTGCAACTCCAAAGTCTTATTTTGAAGAATTGAATGAAGACTTTATAGAACAAAAAACCACAACAAATACTGTAGACTTAGGAACAGATTTAGAATTGAAGTGGGGTTCAGGTTTTACAGAACAAGAATATATGCAACTAGAGCAAGAATATAATAGACTAGAAAAATATTTGCCAAAAAAAACAGATTTACATATAGAAGCTTTGAAGAAGTATGTTATCTATAATTTAAAAGAAAAAGAAGCGTTAGCAAAAGGTGATTTGAAGGAAGTTAAGGATTGGAATGCTTTAGCAGATAAGGCAGCAGATAATGCTCAACTAAAGTTGAAACAACTTTCAGATAATTTTGGAGCAGAAGTTGATGGCTTTGCAAAGTTGGTTGAAGCTATTGAGGAATATGATTCAGTTATACCAGTACTTCCAAAAGTTAAGAAAATGCCATATGATGATATAGATTTCTTAATATGGGAACAAGTAAATTATCTAAGAAGATTAGAAGGTAAACCAGAGACATCTTATGAAGAGGTTTATCAATTTATAGATGATGAATTAACAAAGAAAATGATAGATAAAGGGTTCACAGATGAACAAATTGCAAAAGAAAAAGAAAAAAGAAATGCAGTATTTAATGATTTGTCAGACAATTATAATGAACCTTTGTGGATGGTTCCTGATGAAGAAGATGATGATGAAGATGATGAAACTCCTGATGAAGGAGGTGGTCGATAATGAAATTAGAACCTAAAGTAAAATTTAATCCAAATAATTATTCTGCAAAGAGTCCTTTAAGGAATCAAATATATTTTGAACACTTCCAAAAAAATGCTCATAAGTATGCAGAATTAGTTAGTTGGTTAAGGTTCTATCCTTGACCAGATATATATTATGATGTAATTAAGCCACAAGGAAAAGGGGCTTTAATTTTTGATGACCATCAAAGGGCAGAATTAAGAATCGCAGCTAGATTCTTTGATGCATACTTATGTATTCCTCGTCGGTACAGGTAAAACTTTAGTAGACGTAATGTATTTATATTTTCTAGCAATCTTTTATCCACGGAATACAATTAAGTATTACATCTGGAACAAAAGAGCAAGCAGTAAAAATTTGGCAAGATAAACATAGAGAAGTAATAAACTTTTATCCATCATTAAAAAAAGAAATAGTGAAAGTACAATTTTCAAAAGACGATGGTACTGTAATGTTTAGAAATGGAAGTCGTGTAACATCACTTCCAATTAACCAAGCATCAAAAGGACAACGTCGTCACAGGGGAACAATAGAAGAAAGCAATATTATTAACCACGAAGATTATGAAGATATAGTTGCACCAGTATTTGTTGTACCAAGACAAACGACTGGAGGAGTAGTTGACCCTGAAGAACATAACGGACAAGTAAATAGATTTACAACAAGTGGGTATAAAAATGCAGATGAGTTCCAAGTAATTACAAAAAGTACAGAAAAAATGATAGACCTTAAGGGGTCATTTGTATTTGGAGCAACTTGGAGAATGCCATATAGATATGGAAGACTTGCAAAACAAGCAATTAACTCTGCAAGGGAAAAAGATGAAACAGCATTTAGAATGAACTATCTATGTGAATGGGTAGGTTCAGTTGAAGGTGCTTTAGTTAGTGCTAATAAATTAATGCAAGCAAGAACACTAAAATATAAAGATTTATTTGATGTAAAAAGAAAAGAAAATATATCAACTCAAGATGAATATGTTATTGGTGTCGATGTTGCTGGTACAGGTTTCAATACAACATCTGTTGTTGTTGGAAAAGTTATTAAAAGAGATAATGGGAAAATTGAAAAAATACATATTGTAAATATTAATACAATACCAACATCTGGAGACTTTTCAGCAGATGCAATATTTATAAAAAAGACTTTTTATGCTTATGGTGGAGACCTAGACTTGGTTAGAAGTAGAGTTAAAGCTATTGTAGTTGATGCGAACGCTATTGGTCAAGGGTTGGTACAAGAATTAATGGAGAACCATTATGATATGGAAACAAACACAAACTTAGGAAGTTTTGACTTAATGTTTGAAGATAGTAAGATAACAAAGAAACCAGAAAATAAAAATTCCCCAAAAATTGTTTGGGATTTAATGGTTCAAGGTAAACAAAATGACATTATAGTAAACTTTATAAATATGTTCAATGGAAATTATGTATTAATGGCGGCAACTTATGATGCAATTAAAAAAGATATAATAGATGAATTGAATAAAACAGGCAAAAAACAATACGAAATGTCTGATTTTTATAGTATCAATTTACCAGTAGATGCTCAATCAATAGAATATCAGGCAGACCAAGTGTCTGGATTCATTAATGAAATGTCAAACTTAAAAACAGTAGTTAGTGAAGACAATAAGACATTAAAGGTAAAACAAATTAAAAAAAATATAAATAAAGATAAATTCTCCGCATTATCATATGTTTTGTATTATGCAAAACTTTATATGGACGAAGAAGAAAAAGAAGAAGATTATAGTGTAGAAGACGTTGTATCTGTAGGATTTGGCGGATTCAAACAAGACTTATGTTATTAGAGAAAGGAGGATTATGGTGGCAGAAGAAAATTTACAAGAAGCAGATGATATGACTTGGGAAGAGTATATGAAAGAGCTAAATAATTACGCAAGAGAGTTACAATATCAAGATGCTATTCAAATGAGAGAAGATTTATTAGATAGAACAACTGATTACTTTATAAAAGGAATGGAGCAAGAAAAAATAGATTCTCTTGGCGGAATGGAAAAAGCAACCTTTTCAGTCAAATCTGTTTTAAAAAAATTAACAGTTGACACACTAAAAACTGCCGATTATGGTAGTTATTCTCCTATTTTTGGTGAACAATTAGTAAATGATTTATATCCACATAGTGTACCATATACTAGAGATAAAATTAGAGCTTTACTAAAGGATGCAGAAAAAAATTCTTTTGAGATAAGACAAGCAGCAGAGTATGTAAGAAATAATATATTACAGTTTGAACGTGCAGAACAATATTTTATATCATTGTTTGCTTTTAAATATTATTTGTTACCAAAAAGAACTCTGAGTAAATTTGGAGACTTTAAAAAGAGTAAAGAAAAAGTTTATAAATTTTTAGAATCTTTAAGAATAAAAGAACAATTTCCTAGAATTACAGCAGATGTAATTAAAAATGGATGTGGTTTTTATTTATTTAGTAAAAAAGGGGATATGTTTGACTTTATAAGGTTACCTATAGACCAATGCAGAATTACAGGTGTAAGAAGCACATTTGGAATGTGTTTTGAAGTGGATGCATTCTATTTTGAAAAACTGCATCAAATGGGAATGGTAGTTCCTGAAATTTACGATTATTATAAAGATTTGATTGAAGAGAAAATGTCTCCTGCCGAAAGAGATAAAAATGGAGAAATTAAAAGAGATAAAAATGGTAATATAAAAAGAAAAAAGAGAAAACTTGGAGTTAATGATAGAATATTTATTCCAATATCTCCTATGCACGGATGTTGTATTACAGCAGACCCATATAAGGGAACGAAAGTACCTTTATTAGCTGCATTATTACCAGACTCACTTGATATATTAGAATATAAAAATATTCAAAAGCAAAAATCTATATTGGAAACTTGGTGTATTATACCTCAAGTTATACCATATGATTCGGTAGAAAAACCAAAAGTTCCTTTGCAATTAGCAAAACAAACTATTGCATTACTACAAAAATCACTTCCAGCAGGAGTTGTAACATTTAGTACTCCACTAGAAGTACAGAATCCTATTACATTACAAAGTTCAAATACACAAGAGAATATTACTGGACTTGGAGAACAAAATTTCTTTAGTGCGGTAGGTATTGCAGGAAATGTAATGGGTGTTGGTGAAGCAAAAAACCAAGCTGTATTAGATTTTTCTAATTTAACAGATTTCGGGTTTGTAAGTTATATATATGATGAATTTGATAGTATAGTTAATTTATTAATAATGATTTATGTAAATGAAAATGATTGGAAAGTTAAATTTTTTGGTAATACATATAGACACGATAAAGAAGTAAAAGACGCATCATCAATGTTTTCTACAAACAACTTACCAGCAGAGTATTTAGGGGCAAATTTAGGATTTGAACCACAAGAATTTGAATATATGTTGGAAATGGGAGAGAAATCTAAATTAAAAGATAAGATGGTTCCACTTGTTAGTCAATTCCAACAAAGTGGAAGTAGTCAAAATACAACAAATAAACAACAAAACAATTCTAATTCTAATGCTTCATCTGACCAAGGTGGAAGACCACAAATGGATGCAGACGAAATCTCTGACAGTGGACAACAAGCTAGAGAAGATGAAACAAATGCAAATAGAAGAGGAATGTAATATTAGAAAAGGAAGAGATAGATATGTATATAGAAAACTGGAAAGAGTTGCCTAAACAAGACGTCTATCTTTGTTTTAGTTTACCGCTTTTTAGATTCCTTGAAAAAAATGAAGTTTATCCAATCGCAAAAGAAGTGCATAGAGTTACAGGAAAAACATTTTCTGTATTTATAAAAGGAGATAAATTACAAGGGCTATTAGAGGAATGGACAAAGAATAGACCAACAAAAAAGTAGGGAGTGAATAGTTAATGAAACAAATAATGAACTTTGAGATTAATAACTATGATGTCCGCGAAGCAAATGATACATATGCGATAGTTAAAACATATGTAGTAAGTGTTGGAAAAAACAATAACCAAACAAATTTTAGAAAAGAAAATATTGAAAGGGCAATTCCTTCAATATTAAATGTTCCACTAATTGGTATATATAGTCCAATTAGAGACGATTTTAAATCACACGCACATAATGAAGGCGAAAAAAAGCAGACTTATGCTGTTGGAGTAGTACCAGAGAGTGCAAATCCACATTTTGAAGTTGCTGAAAATGGTTTAGAATATTTAGTTGTAGATATAGTGGTTTGGAAAAATTATTTTCCACAGTTCTTTAATGTTATGGCAGAAAATACCGAAAATGGTAGAAAAACAACTATTAGTATGGAAATTAGTGCTAATATGAAGACAGCAGAAAAAATGGAAGATGGAACATTAGACATTAAAGATTTTGAATTTTGTGGAATCTGTCTTTTAGGAGCAGATGTGAAACCACGGAATACCAGATGCTGGACTAAAAGTTATAAAATTTGAAGAAGGTCAAGTAGAATTTGAAGATAAAATTTTATTTGAAGAGATGGCAAAAAATACAAATAGTGTATTAGAAAAATATAATGAAAAATTTGACCAAGAAATTTTAGTAAAAGTTGACAAAGATACTTTAGTAGAACAAGATGTAGATATTGAAGTTAAAGAAGGAAATGAAGTAAATGGTCAAGAAAATGTATCTGATGAACATTTCACACAAGAAGAGATATATATGTTAGACAGAGTAATAAGAGAAGAAACTGAAGCAGATACATCATATTTAGAAAAAGCAGAACTTGTTGAAAGTGAAGCTATTGCAGATATGTTTAGGTGTATTGCAAAAGAGGAAATACAACATAAAGTATTATTAGAGAACTTGAGAAATGGAGAATTCTATACAAGAGAGATTCCTATTCAAACAAGAGTTGTAGCAATAGAGCCACAAGATATATCAGAAAATGACAAAATGTATATTGAATTGTTAATGCAGGAGGAACAAGATGCAATGAAATCTTATGCTGAAGCAGGACAATTAGCAACAAGTCAGATATTACAAGAAAACTTTGTAGAAATTGGAAATGATGAAAAAGAACATTTTGCTAGATTAGGAAAGGCATTACACGGAGAAATAGAAGTGGAAGATGTTGCTAGTGAAGTAGTAGATTTAATTGAAGATGGAATCAAGGTTGATGTAGTGAATAAACATTATAATGAAGAGTCTGAAAAAGACTTAAATAACGATGTTAATTTTAGTCAAGGAGCTGAGAAAGACATTAGTCTAGAAGGTGCGCTTGATGAAATTATAAATATAAATAAAGAGAAAGGAGAGGGCGAGGGTATGGCAATTAAGAAAGAACTTGATGAAAAAGTAGCAGTTGATGAAGAAGTTAAAGTAAATCCAGAAAACTTTGAAGCTCAAGAAGAAAAAGAAGACGTTAAAGAAGAAGCAACTGAAAAAGACGAAGCTAAAAAAGTGGAGGAAGAAGAAAACAAAGAAGATTCTGAAACTGAAAAAGTAGAAGAAGCTTGTATTAAAGAAAGCTGCAATAAAATGGAAGCTGATGAAGATGACGACGACGAAGATGACGATGATGATGACAAAGAAGAAAAAGAAGACGTTAAAGAAGAAGCTGAAGTTGAAATGAGTAAAGCAGATAGAAAAACTTACGAAGCTAGAATTGCTACATTAGAACAAAATCTAAAAGCTGTAAAAGCTGAATTAAAGATTGCTGAACCATATAAAGCTTTATATGAAGCTGAAGCTGCAAAGGTTAAAGAGTTGGAAGCTTATAAGGAAGACGTTGAGTTAGATAGACTTAGAACTGACAAAGTTAGTTATGCTAAAACTTGCAACTTTGACGCTTTAGAAGATGAAGATAAAGAAGTTGTTCAAGAAAAAATTGATGACTACAAATTCTCTTTATATGATTTTAAAGCATTTATGGCAGATGTTCTAAAGAAATATTCAAGAAAACAAGTATATGCAAATATGGATAAAATAATTAGTTATTTTTCTGTAAATGAAGAAAAAAGTGCTGTAGCAGATATGTCTATGCCATCTGATAAAAATATGTCAGATAGAATATTAGATAAATATTCTGACGTACTTTAGTACTTGCTGGGATAATATCCTAGACATCTAATTTAATAATAAAAAATAAATAAGAAAGGAAGATTCGATTATGAATTATATTTGTGAACCAAGATATACAGTTCCAGCAATTCTAACAGTAAATGTAAAAGCTGAAGACGAATTAAAAGCTGGAGACGTAGTTGCTATCAACAAATTAGTTGATGAAGCAGAAAATAGAGAAGTATATGCTGCAACAATGCCAGCAGAAGGCGATATTAGATACGCTATTATAGTAAACCAAGGAATTGAAGAACTAGCTGATGGAAGAAGACCAGAAGGACAACCAAACTTCACAACTTTCACATACAAAGCTGGTACTATATTACACGCAGTAATGTTAGGATACCAACCAGTACCATTCGCAATTTCTGATAACCAAATTGATGGAACAGCTGCTGAAGGAAAATTCTTAGCACCAAAAGCTGGACAACACAAATTAGCAGTTGTAGATGCTAAAACTGATATATGCTTAGCAGTAGAAAAAGTTAATGTTGAAACTCCAATGGGTGGACTATTTGGAATGACAGCTGAAAAAACAACATTTGCTACAGTTTTATAATCAAAAAAAATATTAATAACGAATGATAAAACAGCAAGGATTACTCCTTGCTTTCAAAAGGTAGAAAAATAAAATAAATTAATAGGAGGAAACACTATGAGTACAATAGTAAAAGACACAGCTAAAAATGAAAATGCTCTAATTACATTTGCAGCTGATAACAACGCTAAACAAGATAGCGATTACAATGCAATGGTAAGCGCAGTTACTAATTTAATTAGATTCGCTTGCAAAAGATATGGTAGTTCAGAATTCCTACCAGTAAATTATTATGGAGAAATCAAAGATTATGAATTATACAACGAAAAAACATCAAAAGCATTATTTACATATGCAATTGACCAAGTTTACGGAATTGAAGAATATCAAGGAGCTTCAGCTACAAGACAAAACCTAATCGTAAACGATGAAAACGTTAGAAAATTAGCTTTCGCTATAGTTCTAGAATCATTAGTAAACATCGTTGCTGACAACGAAGTTGAAGATGCTTTAATTTTCGCTGACATTAGAGATTGTGCACCAGAAAATTCATTAACATTTGAAATTGACAGCAAAATGATTTATCCTGTTCAAGATAGTTCTTATGGAGCTAACATCGGAAGATTCAACCAAAGTTACCAAAGTGCTATCACACTTACTCCAAGAGGAAAATCTTTAGGTGTAAGCTTCCCATTCCATATGTTAAGAACAGGAAACTATGACTTTGGTAAAGAAATGGCTAAAGTTGCTATCTCTTTCAGAGCTAGACAATATGCTGATATAATCACAACAATATTTGGTGTAACAAGTGCATTAACACCATTCTATTCAACAACATTCGCTGCTGATGAATATATGTTAATGGCTGACAAAATCAGAGCATTAAACAGCTCAGAAGTTCAAGCTTTCGGTACAAACCAAGCTTTCTATGCTATAAGCAATAATATAACAACTGGATTCTCAGTACAAGATGAAAAAGTTAAAACAGGATACATTGCTGATATCTACGGAATCAGAACAATTGTTATCCCACAAGCTGTTAATACATTAACAACTTCAATTGGAGTAAGAGTTCCAAATGACAAAATCATCTTAATGAGCGGTTACGACGGAGATAAACCAGTAAAAATGGTAAGAAGTAGAGTTGCTAACGTTACAACAAGAAACGGAGCTACAGAACAAGGATTAGATAGAATGGAATACTCTGTTCAAATGTTCTGGGATTGCGGAATCGCAACAAAATCTCACTTCGGTGTACAAGAAGTTTAGTCTTTAATTAGACTAACTTCTTATTTTTTTTAGAAAGGAAGTTTTAGATAATGGCAACAACAAATAAAAATGTTGAAAAAAAAACAGAAGATTTAAACGTTAATGGGAACTTAAAAGAAATTCAAGAATTAAAAGATATGATGAAGGCTAAAGAAGCTGAAAATGAAGAGTTAAGAAATATGATTAAACAATTAAGTGAAATAGTTAAAACAACTAGTTCAAATACTGGTGCTCCAGCAGCATCAACAACAGATAGATTTGATGATGATTTAGTATATATTAATAATAACAGTATCGGTTCTCAACTTCTTACAGCAGATAGACTTGGAACAGTTTCTACAAAAATTCTACCTAATGAAAAAAATAGACCATTAGAAAAAGAATTTGTAAGACAAATTGTTCAAATTAATAAAGTAAGAAGATTATTTGAGTATGGAATTATCGAATTTTGTGACGAAAAATTCTATAAGGTTTATGGAATTGTTAAAAGATTTGATATGTCTGAAAAAGCTGTATTAGAAATGTTCAGCAAAGAAAATCTTTCTGCAACAACTAGAAAAGTAACTGAATTGTTAAAAAGAAGTGATTCTTCTGCATTAGAGCACGAGTTAGCTTACAAAACTTTAGATTTATATGATAGAGGAATGTTCCCAGAAAGTGACGTAGTTACTATTATAGCAACTTTAGATAAAATTTTCTGTAGTAAAGTAAACTATAGTTTTGAAGATTTGCGTGCAAATCTACAATATAAACGTGGTGAATATTAATAAAGTGGAGGAGTAGGAAATGACTGGATTTGAAGAAATTTATGAATTATCTACAATTATAATGGAAGATGAAAAAGTTAAACAAGCTCCAATATATAAAAAATACCTAATTC
>NFYZ01005725.1_pt1 | contig 14654 bp, 16 predicted proteins | sample 1092561 | NCBI WGS metagenome assembly NFYZ01 (sample SAMN03609887, study PRJNA323583) | gut metagenome | isolation source: feces | host: Rattus norvegicus | place: Malaysia | collected 2013 | reverse complement strand
CCACAATATCAAAACCAGCAGTACCGGCAACTACATAAGGAGTTTTACCAAGTTCTTTTATAATCTTCTTAGTATTGTCGTTAATCATCTGTTCAGAAAGATAACGAGCCATCTTATCAATAGCATCAGGGTCATTCATAAGCTGTTCATCATAGAACTGGAAACGGCCTTGAGTAGTACCAACATTATATTTTGCTTCAGTAAAACCTACCCCCATAGTAGTAGTATTACCAGCACCCATTTCTACCTCTTCAACATCACCAGTACCAGCATAACGGCGAATAACCTTAGTCATACCAGGATTTTCAGTAAGCTCAGTATCAACATGAGCAAACTGCATCATATCAAGCTTAGTCATTAATTGGTCTTCTAGAACAACTTCGACTACTTCATTATCAAACACTTTTACTAAAGCGGTATCATATTTACTAGCCATAATTATATACCTCCATTATAAAATTTTTTATAGATTATTTATTTAAATTTTATTATTTATTTCGCCCTAAAAATTAACCTTAGTGTTTAATAGCCTTAAAAGCTTCAGGGTCAGTTCTCTTTAAATCCATAAGTTCTTTATAGCTCATTTTTTTAGAATTTTCTTTAGGTAAAGTTTCCCCACCCTTTTTAGGACTTTGAGAAGAAAGTCTATTCTCCACTTCTTTTTTAACACATTCATTAAAAGTTTTAGTAAGAACATCAATCTTCTTATTCATATCTTCTTCATTATCTGATACTACAATATCAGCCAATGAAATATCTATACCTTTGCTATTGAGAGCTTCAATAGCTTTATTTTTATTTTCAATTAAAACAATGTTCTTTTCTCTTTCGGCTAAAGTCTTTTCCTTTTGCTTTAGTTCATATTGAGCTTTTTCCTGTTCATTCATTAGAGCAACTTTAATAGCTTCAGCTTTATCATTTTCAGCTTCTTTTTTAGCTTTCTTAAGAGCACTAGTAACTCTACGGTCAGCCTCAGCTTGAATAAGTTTATCTACTTCTTCTTTAGTATAAGTAGTTTTAACTTCATTATTTTCTTGTTTTTCGTTAGTGTCATTAACATTGTTGTTATTAACATTATTATTTTCCATTATATTTTCTTCCTTTCTAAGTTCTGTATTGTTTTAAAATAACAGCCCTTAATAAAAATTAAGTTCATTCTTTAACGTCTATGCCCTTTATAAAAGACAATTTATTTTATATATCTATATAGTATATAAAACGTTTTTTAAAAAAATTATATAGAAATAAATATAAAAATCTAATTTTACAAATCAGGTTTGGTAGCGTTGCTAAAAAATTAATTAGTAATAGAAATAATAGTCCAACCTTTAGATTTAGCAATATCTAATTCCTCAGAAGTTAAAGAAGCTATATCTCCACCTTCAGTAGCGGAACCTGTTCCCGCTGTAAATTTTAAATTACTTCCTACTTTAACATTTGGTAGGCTATTAAATAATTCAATTACAGATTGTTTATTGAATTGACTATAAGCTTTATCTAAGGTCCAGGACATCGGGTCATTCTTTAATGCTTCGTATGTAGCTTGATTCGTTATTTGTTTATCAGGTGGGAATATATCTGGATTACTTGTAACCCAACTGGAAGAATTAACATATCCTATTCCTCTTAAACTAAAATCAGCTACATTTAATTCTGCTGTATTAGTTCTTGGTTTAAAAGTTAAACGTCTCAACTTAGCTAAGTTACTATAATAAACAGAGCTACTTACTGAGATACTACCTTGAACTTCGATGGATAAATTCAATATCTCTGTTAAATTATAACATTGATACCAAAGTCCAGCACTATTAAAATTTATTATATTATTTTCTAGCATTTTTAAAAATTTTGGAGAAGAAGATAAATTTCTACTTCCCCAAAATAAATTTATATTATTTACATTTAAAGCAGTTCTATCAGGTAAAAGTGTAATTCTATCACCAAAATTTTCAATTACCCAATTAAAGTTATCAAAAGCAAATAAATATTGGGATAAACTATTAGCATTCGGGCCAGAAAAAGTCAAGTCAGCATCTGTAGGAGTAAACCCACCACCACCACCACCTGAGATTGTTAGAATTTCTGGTGCTAGTTGAGGGACAGGAATTAAATTAGTAGTACCCTTTTTAGTTCTTATAGCATCAGCAATATTGGTAAGAGTACTTTTTTCTATACTATATAATGGATTTGTTCCGCTCATACACTAATCGCCTCCGCTTTTGGTAATTCTTCTAATACTTGATTAACAATATATTCTTGGTCTTCAGTAGTCCAATAATCCACTCCTCTAACTGGAGTTTCACCATTTGTTCCAGGTGTACCTTTAATACCACTAAAAGCAAAATTAAAAATTTTGGCTGTATCAGGACCAGAAGTAGTAATAACTACTGTAGGAGTACCAGAAGTGTCATCTACTATACCTGTAGGAGTACCAAATCCTGCTGAAATACCATTAGAACCATCTTTACCATTTTTCCCTGGCTCTCCAGAGGGGCCTTGTATACCTTGTATACCTTGTATACCTTGTTCACCAGTATCTCCTTTTACACCTTGGGGTCCTCTATCCCCTTTATCGCCTTTGGGTCCTTGAGGTCCAGGTAAACCTTGTTCACCTCTGGGACCAATATCACCTTGTACTCCTTGTGGACCTTGTTCACCTTGAATACCTTTTGGTCCAGGTTCTCCAGTATTACCTCTAGGTCCTTGTAAACCTTGAGGCCCCTGAACCCCTTGTGGACCTTGTTCTCCTCTAGGACCTTGAATACTACCTATATTATTCCAATCATTTAAAACAGTATCCCATATATATATAGTATTAGATTCTGTAGTACCAACAGCCCAAGCATCACCATCAGACCCAGTAGGATGTGCTGTTTTTAATTCTTCTAAAGTACTATACATACCTAATACAGTAAAATTTTTACCATCTTTCCCAGGTAATCCTCTTAATCCCTCTGGTCCTTGTGGACCTCTGATACCTATAGGTCCTGCTGGGCCTCTATCACCTTTGGGGCCTCGTTCTAGCTCTTGTTTTTTATATATTAGTAGCATGAATTAACCCCTCCTCTTCTTTTAAAGAAAACAAAGATACATTATTGCTTATATTTTCATCTTTAACATAATCTACCCATACATTACCTACAAAACCTCCAATTTGAATTGGGGATTCTATTCTTAAAATTCCAGATTGAAACCTACCTTGCGTTATACTGATAAAGTTTTTATTATTATCATATAATCTTACTAAAACATTAACAAATTCTTTACAATCTTCTATATGTGTATTCATATTTAATTTTTGAGAAGCATAATTTGATGGGATTTGTATACTTATATATTGTCTCATTAAAGGTTCGCTATTAAAAGTTCCAACTCTATAGGGTTCATCAATAAGTAACCAATCATTTGTTATATAAGGACTTACATCTTCTCCTTGTCCATCTTCATCAGTAATCATATAAACAACATCTGCCATTTTTTGTTCTTCAGACAAAGCTTCATATTCAGCTCTAGTAAGTTCTACTAAGCCACTTTCTCCATTAACTCCTGGAGGTCCTTGAATCCAATCGGGAACATTAGTTAAACTATCGTAAGCCTCTTTACTAAGAACAGCAACTTTTTTATCCACAGAATTTATCTTTCCACAAGTAGGTGAAGTAGCATTCAATTTACATCCCATTTAAACACCTCCTTTATGGAGTATCAGGTGTAGGTTCAGGTTCAGGCTCAGGAGTATCTTCTACAGGTTTCATTACAACATTTTCTAAATACAGATAATTATAAGGAAGTACTGTATAAGTTTGTCCCATATAACTTATGTATTTTATATCATATCTATATCTACCAGGAGATAAATTAATAGTATCATTCTGTTCAAAATAAAAAGTTTCTCCATAATTTATTTCTTTTTGAATAAATACTTGTTCAGTATATGGGTCACATACATAAAGCTGAAGTTTATCTCCTATATGATATTTAATAGGTTGACAATCATTATCATCATATACTTCTACTGTGAGGTAGGCATTATCTCCTTTAGTCATATGAATATTCTCTTGTTTAATATAAAACATTATCCCACCCCATTCTTTCTTACACTCTTATCTTGTTTAATTTCTTTATTATCCTTAATCTTAGTAAGATTAGAACGTTTATTATAATTACTTACAGTATCAGTTACAGTTTCTTGAACATTAACTTCTTCAGGATTAGTGTTATCACTATTAGCTTGATTGTTAGCGGCGATAATTTTATCTTCTCTTTCTTTAAGAAGCTTTTTAATTTCTTCTTCTGGATTTTTAACGAAAGGAAGAAGTTTCAATAGTGTTTCATTACTTACAATATTCTGTAACATAACAACAATTTCAGCATTTTCTTCAATATTATCAGGAATATTTTGAGTGAAAGTAATATAAATATCTTCAAATCCTACTTCAGGGTCTTTAATATTTTCAATAGATTGGAATAATTCAATACGTTTTCTTACAGCTCTTTCCATTCTACTCACAATAGCTTTAGAAACATTACTAAAACCAATAAGTTTATACTGAAGACTTACGCCACTAGATGTATTAAATTCTTTATCAGTAAAATCAGGAGAATTACTAAGCTTAAAAATCATTTCTTTAATATTAGTAAGCATTCCCTCAATTTGGTTATCATTTACATCCTTGATAAGATATTTAGCATCTGCATCATTATCAATTAAAATAACTCTATTTTCTTTCATTTTAGCTATTTCTTCATCATCAGCAGATACGCCTTTAAGAACCATATAGGCATCACAGAAAGCTTCCCAATCATCTACTTCAGAACTTAATAATGTATTATAAGCATCTTGAAGAGACATAATTTGAGCGAAAATACTTTCTTTGTCATCATTAAGATTAAATACTACTACTGGTACTTGGTTAAAATTATGTTCGTTTTCTTCAATTTTATCTAAAATAGCAAAATCAAAACTTGCTTTATAAGTAGTAATTTTATCCTTATCTACAAGCTCAACTCTCCAATTATCTTGCTCAAGTTCATCAATATTATTAATACAATATAATCTAATAAAATATTTTAATTCATCTTTTTCTAGCTCATCACCATAAACATCAATACCAAAACGAGTATCAATAACATTGAAACGGTTCTTTTTATCTTCATCTAGATATTGTAATTCAAAAGATTTGCCAAATATTAAGGCATTTTTAAGTAATAAATTATCTTTATCTGTAACATCATTATAATCTAAGAAATTCCTTACATTATCTGGAACTTCATAAGTAATAGGAATACCTATATTAAAACCTAAATATTGCTCTACAATTTGATGGCAATAATTAGTAATAATTCTATTACAAGGTTTAGATGGGTCAACATAAGTTTTATTAATAATAGCTTGCTTACCAATATAATAATTATAATATTTTTTAAGTTTAGGTTTTACTTCAACATTCCATTTGTTTAATATTTGCCTTAATTTATCTTCTGTCATTTCGCCAGAAATTATATAGTCCAATATTATTGCCTCCTTTCATTAAAACTTGTTTTTACTTATACTTCTTAATTTACTTCTAGCATAAATATCACTGTATGCATATCCTAAAGCATCAATACTATGAGAAAATTCGTGGGTAGTATCCTCTGTATACTCTCCAGTCATCTTATTCTTTACATATGAAAAGTTTTCTAATTCCATCTTGACATTTTTACATTGTGGATGTACAATTATTTTATGGTCTTTAAGAAAATTAATTCTAGCTTTAACACTATTTTTACCTTTAAGGCATGGTACTACATATGCACCTTGTTTTTTAAAATATTCTATAGTACGAGGTTCTGCGGCATCAGCCCTTGTTTTAGTTTTTAAAAGTTCCATAGCCTTTAGCTGATTAAATACTTCAGCTAATTGACAGCCCCTCTTGTAAAATTCATTATATATATAAATAGTTTTATGTTCTGCATCATAAAAAGTATCTACTATAGCAGTAGGGTCTATAAATCCAAAGTCCATTCCAGCTCTACGTTCAAATTTCTTTTCTATTAGTTCACTAACATCAAATTCTTCACACTTCCAATTAGTTATTACTAACCCCTCTGGGTTTGTTCCCCACTCTCCATCACAGAACACTTTAGCTTTACCAGGATTGGTTTCATATAATTGTTCTAGCTGTTTAATATATTCAGCATCAAGAAAAGGATTATCTTTATATGTGCTATGTATATATAAACCATCATCTGGTAAATTGTTACAGAAATCATATAGCCAACTATTAATATTAATAGGGTTAAAAGCCATAAGAATTTGTTTATTTTCTATAGGGCCACGAAGACGTAAGTTTAATTGTTCTACAATATCTTTAGGTACTTCAAAAGCTTCTTCTATAAATACTGCTGTAATGCCAGCAATAGAAAGTAATTTAGTTTCATCATCCAGTCCCATGAATATAATTTCTGTTTCATTCGGTAATACAATTATAAGACTAGAAGAATTAACTCTACATTTATCTATTAATCTCCACTTAGTTAATATTTCTTTAAAAAGTGCAAAGCAAGAATTTCTGATAGTAGTACCATATCTACGGCAAACTAGAATCTTAATCTTGCTTTGCAAACCTCTTAATATTAATTTTTGGGTGATAAAATAACTTTTTGAAGAACCAGCACTTCCCATATAAACTTCCCAACGGTGGGAATAATCAAATAAATAAGGATAAAATTTTGGAGAGAACATATCTTTACTTAATTTAAGATTAATGTTCATTGAATATTTATCACTCCTTATTCACTTATAGTTACATCAATATTAATACCATTACTGTTTTCGATATTGATTTTATCTTTATTAAACATACCACTTCTATCAAGAATAAGTTTAGCGGCTCCAAGCTGTACAGACGGATTGTTACAATAAAGTAATTCATTTACTTTAGTAATAGCGGCACTTAGATTACACTGCATCATTTCATGATAAGCTTTTTCTAGCTCTTCATGAAATAAATCATCTCTAATCCAGTTATTAAGAGTTTGAGGAGTGATACCTAAACTTTCTGCTATCTTAGTTTTGGGGCCTTTCATTGTAGTTAAAGCTACAATAGCGTCCATATGTTTCTTCTTAAGTTCTGTCATTTAATATCACCTCTTCACTTTTTATTTTGTTTTATTTTGTTTTGTTTTATTTATGATATAATTTTATTTCATTTTCAATCAATGCTACTTTAGTAGTAAGTTGTTGAATTTCAGTTTTCATCTTACTAACTTCATCTTCTATTTTTTTCATATTTTCTTTATTCTCTAAATGGTCTTTGTTGCACACATCAATTTCGCTTTGAATACTAATTTGAGTATTTTCTAAACTATCAATTTTCTCTACTTTCTTTTCTAACTGTTCAACTCTATAGGCTTGAAGCTTACTTACTGTCCAACAACCGGCTAATGAACCAATTAGTGATGCCCCAGCAGTGATAAGGGCTGTAATTAACGATATATTCATTTTACACCTCCCCTTGGTTTATAAAAATCATTTCTAACCACATATGGTAATTACTATCCCAATTATAATATTCTCTAAAATAACGGTTATCTTTTTCTCTATAATAAACATCAATACAATCACCAGTATCTTCATTAAAATTTTCGTCTACTAGTTTCATGTTGTTTTTATTTAGAGGTTCCATCACACCTTTTAATTCAAATTCTTTATTACACATAATTACTTTCCTCCTTTATAAAATAGTTTTTAATTAATCAAATTCATAAGTCTGAATAGGTTCTGCTTCTTCAGGATTGTCTTGACTAATTTTTCTATACCATTTTATTTCTTGAGTAAGTAAGTTAATATGTACTTTATAAATTACTTGTCTATTGTCTTCATAGTTACTAAAGTATTTAATTGTTTCTGTAGCAAAACAATATATTTTTTCTTGAGGTGGATTATCTTCATCATATGTAAGTTCAGGCATATCTTCTATTTCTTCATAGTAAATATTATAAGATATGTAACTACCTTTTTCTTGCCTTTTAATAATTTTTTCAATTAAGGGAGAAATAAATTTATTGCTTCTATAAAAAGTATCCTTTTCTAAGTAGCTTACATTCTCCAAGCTGTTTTTATATTTTTGGAATGTTAGGTCTTTTATTTCTGCTTCCCAAGGTTCCATAGGATTTTTACAAATAGTTTCATGATAATTAATTATAGTTTTTTCATTTTCTTGAGGTCTAAATTGTACATATGGATAACTGGTCTCATAGAAATAATCACCATCTAATTCTCTAATTTCAAATAATTTATCTATACCTTTTAAAGTTTTTGGTATAAAGCTGTTGTTGTGTTCTACAAAAGTAGAAGTTTTAGAAATAAAATCATAATTATTCATAATATTTTCTCCTTTTCTATATTTTCTATGTTTTCTTACTTCCGTGCAATATCTATATGTATTAAGTACAGTAGGTGTACTCGTGTACTCAAGTACGTTAGTACGCTGAGTACAGAGAGTACTCCGTACTCTGTACTATACATATTGGGAAGTATAAATTCCAGAGTATTGATGATTTTTGATATATAAATAAAGCAAAAACTGTACTCTGGAGATAACCAAAAATACTCTGAAAATACTCGGAGTATGGTTGAAGTATAAAAAGTATATATAAAATAAGGTAAAACTGTAAAAATACTCTGAAATTTTATACTCTAGAGTACGAAGTATTTTTGAGTTATTCCTTATTTTTAATTAAAGGTCTGTAAAATTTATCTTTTTTAGAATCAAATCTAAATCCTTTTTCTTTTAGTGTTACTTTAGTTTCTGAAGTAAAGTTTTTAAGTATAGTACGGGTATTTTTCCCATCTTCTCCTAAGAATTCCCAAATTTCAGGTGATTCTTCTTTTACTTTTTCTGGAGTAAGAATACCTATTCTTCTTTTAACCTTAGAAGTTTCACTATCTTCTGTAGCATCATATTGAAAGAACCAGTTGGTGCTATCATCCTTACGATAACAGATAATATCGTTTGTCCAGTCACGTCCTGTGTTCACTATAATACCCGTACTATCCGCATTAGGAACTATAACATAAGTTTCATCAACTATTTTACCATGAACCCCTGAACCTCCAGCGGCATATATCGCATTATTAATTCTATCTTGTTTTCGATTGCCATAAGCTACTGTTGAAGTTTTGTTTGTATGGTGAATATAAATTACTGCTAACCCATATTCAGTTAATGATTTAATCTTTGTTAATGTTCCAATTTGGTCTTCCTCTTTATTTCTATCTCCCTCTGTAAAGCGATAGAAGCAGTCGAAAAATACTGCTTTGAGGTTAGGATTAGATTTTTTATAATCTATAATAGCATGTATAATATCGTCAAGTTTCATATCTGATGTAGCTGAGATAACATTATATTCTTTATGTTCAGGCGCATTAAGAAATTCATCTAATAGAGTAAAACGTTTCTTTATAGCATTTGGCCTTAATTCATAGTCTACATAAAGAACATCACATTGGTTTACATGCTTATTTAGAAAATCGACACCATTCTGTAAACAATAAGCCATTTGATACCCGAATTGTGACTTACCTGCCTTTGCTGGTGCTACAATAGAATTAAAAGTTTCCTCTAATAGGAGAGAATCTATTAAAGGTTTTAATTCTTTATCAGCATTAGGTAATTCAGATGGTGTACAAATCTTAATTTTTCTATCAATATTAGTTTTCTCAAATATTTGGTCAATTTCGTTTACATAATATTCTCGTATTTCCTTTAAATTAATATTATCTAAACTTAGCTCAAAAGGTGCTGTATTAAGTCCAAGTTTCTTTAAAGCACGAAGAGTTGCATTATTAATGAATTGTGTATATTCAGATTCAAATTTATCCTCACTAGCCACTAATGGATATGCTTTTAGATTTTTAATATATTCTTTAACTTGGTCTGGTGTTACATCTGAGGAAGATGTATATTCTTCCAAATATTTGGATATATCTATTAAAGAAACCTTTTTATTTCCTGATTCTTTTTGAGCTTTTATACAGTCAAATGTATATCTATCCAAAATAGTCGGGAATTGGTTCCGATTTAGCTCATATTGGTCTAAAAGTGATGTATTTTTGATAAGATTACCTAAAATTTGTTCCATAATTTTCTACTCCTTTTCTTTTATTTTCTTTATTTTAGGCTACTAACCTAGTAGGTTTATACTGTATGGTCTCGAATAGAGAACGATTTATTTTTTATTTGAGGTTTCAATTCTCTTTAATTCAGTATATTTATTCATATACCATACTAATTCGTCAGTTTGCTCAAAAAAGAATTGTACAGCCCCACTTTTTTCATTAATTTTTACATCAATAATATTAAATCCTAATTTTAATAATTTTTTAGCCATAGGCACTCCATAAATACTATATGTTTTCTTATAATTTTCCATAATAATTTTCTCCTTTTTCTTATAAATATATTTTGAGTTTCCTCACTTACTATATCGACATGTTTCACATGAAACATAATAGAACAATTTGTAAATAATTTATTAACAAAATAGAACAAATTATGTCTAAATTGTGACCCACGTAGTCACAAAAAGTTCATAATTAAAGTTAAATTGTGAATAAAATGTTAAGGTGGTGAGGGGTTAGATGGCTACTACTAACCCCTCTTTTTATTTGCAAATCATTATAGAAAGGAGGATTAAGCCCAATATTTCGAGCTTAATAGCACTCTATTAATGGCGAAATAGAGCACTAGTAAACTTAAAATAAAAATTAATAGATTATTTATCTATATTTTTTATTCTAGAATCGTTTCAGGAATAGGTGGTAAGCTAACACCTTAAGGAGGATAGAAACGATTCTAGAAATAAAAAATATATTAATTTAATAATTTTTTGAATGGAAATTAAAAACCATGAAACAAATCTTCACTCAGGAGTGGTGCTCTAAGTCACTCCTTAAAAAAATATTCTCTTTCTTATCATATAGTAGTGAGAGTACTTTTTTAAAAAGTCACTTACTTTGTATAGTAAAAATGGTGATTTATAAATCAGGTTTTACTCCGTTACTAACTTTTCTTTAAATTTTCTTATTATGTTATCATATAGTAGCCGAAGCATTTTTTAAAAAAGTTGTATATAAATAAAGGTAAAAATAGCGTTTTACAAACCGGGTTTGACCCGATAACTTTTCTAAAATTTTCTTTTACCTATCATAGAGTAGTCAGAGTATTTTTTTAAAAAAATACAACATTTTAAAGGGAAAAACAACATTTTACAAACCTACTTTGTTAGCGTTACCTTTCTAAAATTTTCTTTTACCTATCATATAGTATCCAAAGTAATTTTTTAAAAAATGATAACATTTTAAAGGGAAAAACGGTAATTTACAAATGCGGATTACGAGCGTTGCTAACTTTTAGCTTATGTTTTGTATCTCGAATTTTAGCTAATTCTTTTGTTCTTATATATTTATATAGTAGTCAGAGCATTTTTTAAGAAGTTATATATAAAGCAGAGTAAAAGTTATATTTTACAAACCTACTTTGTGCTATGAAAACTTTTACTCTGCTTCTCATATTATACCTGAAGCAATTTTTTAAAAAATGATAACATTTTAAATGAGAAAATGGTGATTTAAGAATCGGGTTTTACTCGATAACATTCTCTTTTTTATCATATAGTAGAGAAAGTAAAAATTTGAAAAGTTATATATAAATAAAAGTAAAATAGTGATTAATAAATGCGTTTGGTCTGGCTAATAAATTTTTAAAAAGTTAAAATATTTGGTAATATACCAGATAAATTAGGGTCCCATTCATTTATTGTTCTTAAACTTGAATTACCTCTATCTTGAAAAATAGCTGCTATATAAGCTTCTGGATAACCAGCAAATTCATCTGTTAATTGTGCATTTAATTCTTCCAAACATACTTGAAAAGCTTCTGCTTTAATCATAGGAATATCATTAATTGCTCTCTCTAATGCTCTTGTATGCGCAGTATCACCGAAAAGAGTTTGTTGCATATATAATTCAAGCCATGTTTCTATTAAAATTTTAGGAGTAGGAACATGTATATGAGGCGTGTCAAATCCTGAATTATCAGAAAAGAGGGTTAAAGCATCTAGAACATCTAATGCAAAGTCTAAAATATCTAACCATATACTTCCACCTCCATCTCCACCTCCATCTCCACCTCCTTCAAAACCATAATCACTATCCCAGTCTCCACCACCGTTAATCACCCCATCATTTTCACCAAAATCATCTCCACCACTATCATTACCAGCTTGCTGAGCTTCTATAATTGCACATTCTTGGTCAAAATATTTTTCATAATTTTCACAAAATTCTTCATTAGCTAAATCACAAGCATATTCAATAGCATCGTTTTCACAATCTGATGCCATATTCCATTCATCACCCATTAGAAATCACCTCTCTTTAAGGAGTAATTTCTTCATTTAATTCATATCCATTATTTTTAGTTAAACTAATATAGCACCATGAATTATAAACTGGTTCATTCCAACCATTTTTTAATCTAAATTGACAAGTTAATATTACTCTTTGAATAATAGCAAAATCTGGAGTAATTAAAGTAGTAATTGGTTCTGTAGTACTTAATTTTTGAGTTAAATAAACTCTTCCACCATAAGCATCCATATCTTGTTTTTGTAGATGGAATTTACCAGTATTAGTCTCAAGAGTTTTACTATATTGTCTAATTCTATTAAATTTACCATCATTATCCCAATATCCACAATTTAAAACATAATCTGTACCATGCATTAATGCGTCTGCATAATAATTATTTAAAGGATAAAGAATAGTAAAGTAATTATTACACATATAATCTCTATATTCATCTAATATCTCTAAAGTAGATTCATGAGGATTAGCAGTATATTCTACATTAATAGTTTCTGTTACTGAAGTAGGAATACCTGAGACAGGATGTTTTAAAGTAAATGTTGCTGATACTGGTTCAGTGGGTAAAAATACAGAGGTGGCTTTATAAATTTTAGTTCCGGTTTCAGTAATTGAAAATCTTATAGAACCAGTTTCTTCTGTAATTGTAAAATCATTGTTATATCTATAATATTTACCATTATTATCCCAACATTCAATGAATACTGTATTAGCATATTTATCTTCAAATTCATTACTACTAAAAGCATCATATTCTTCTTGATTAAATACTTTAAAGTTTCCAACCCATTTTCCTTGTCCATTAAGATTATAGAAACCACTAGCTTGAATAAAGTTAGTATGTAATCCATCTTTAGTAGAATCCTCTGTGGGAATTTCTTGATTTAGCTTACCTCTTAAATTATCTCTCGTAGCTGTAGTAAAAGCTCCACCATGAGATAAATCAAAAGCATATAAATCTTCTATCTTATATTGATAAGGGATTCCATTATCCCAATCATCAGATTGATTATAACTGTCTAACATAGCGTTTATCTTAAGTAAACCTATTCTTTCATCTGAAGTTTGAATAATTTTATATTTACATCCAAAATCTGTTAAAAAATAAGTATTGAATAAATCATCAAATAAAATTCCTTGTTGTTGAACTAAAACTGTAATTTTACCACTAATAGTAGAAACAGTAGAACTCTCATTTTTAGTATAAGTACCAGTTTGAATAATAACAGGACAATTTAATCCTTGTCCATCTTTATTCCATAAATTAATAATTTTATTACATTGTTGAATAACAGCAGTAGAATAGTTTTCCATATAAACAGGAGTACTAACTACATACCAAAAAATGTTGTTGTATTCTACTAAATCACCTTTTAGAATATGCTCTTCTACATAAATTCTTTTAACATTTCCATACTCTTGTTGATTAGACATCCCTCTAAGATTATCAGAGAACACAGCTTTAGTGTTATTATTATTTAATTTAATATCTTCTCCAAATTCTCTAATAAAAAAGTTTTTAAATTGACTATTAAATACGTCTTGCATTACTATCCTCCTTTGTTACTACAATGTTTTCGCATTTATAACATAAAGCAACAATAAATTCTGGATATTCTTTTAGATTTAATACTTTAAAAAGCTCTTTATCAGAAGTATAAAAGAAACAATTTATATTTATACTATCTTTTTTATCACAATATATTTTATAATTTGTAGATACTTTATAAGATGTTTCAGATAATAAGCTTCTATCATAAGGTTGAATATCTAAATTAATATTATCTATAAATTGTAATTGTCCATCTAATATTTGAGCTGAAGTATCTCTAAATAATCCAGAATTATTAATTGTACCATTTTTAAGATTATACATAATAATTTTACCTCCTTATAGTACTTTTATTTTAGGATAAGGAAGCATAGCTCTAATCTGAGGAGGAATATCAGAAGTATTATCAAAGAATTCAATACTTCTTTCTCCCTCTCTATAATTCTTAATTATTGATAAATTACTATTATAAACATAGGCCGCTAACATTACTATTGCATTATCAAAACGAACATCTAAATTATCTAATTTAGTATAATTTAAAATCATTGTAGTTGCTGTATCTAAGCAGAATTTAGGCATAAAAGTATCACTATTATCTGGTAGATTTAGAAACTTCATTAATTGTTGTAATAATGTCATAATTATTATCTCTCCTTTCCTGTGTTGGTTTGTTAGATCGGAAGAGCGTCG
>NFYZ01003991.1_pt1 | contig 14661 bp, 20 predicted proteins | sample 1092561 | NCBI WGS metagenome assembly NFYZ01 (sample SAMN03609887, study PRJNA323583) | gut metagenome | isolation source: feces | host: Rattus norvegicus | place: Malaysia | collected 2013 | reverse complement strand
TGAAAAGTTATGTAGCAATGTACGCAAAGCATTGTTGCATTTGCAAAGTATGGGCATCGTTAATATCGTAAATGTTTATTACGAGGACGAAGCGAAAGAGCATAACAGCAACCCGATGAAAGCGTGCTTTATCGTTGATGGATGGATGTACGCCTTTTTAATGGGTGGCTGGGACAAGGTTGAGTTCGGTACACGTGCTTGGGATTAGCATGTCTTAAAACGTACTACAGTGGCTTAGAAAGGTGGTTGCCGTGAACAAGTATGAAAAAGCATATGCTAAGTCGTATCATAGACATGGCAAGTATTCAATTGAGTACGTTAGGAAACTATGGGAAAGTTCTAAGACAGTATATGAGTCAACTGGCGAATGGCCTATCATTGATGTTGACAACGGAATCTGTGTGACCATGGACAGTGACAGATATAGCAACTTCTTTATCAATGGGACAGATTGCGTATCTTGTGGACTAAAAGGCGAATACTTCTGGTTGGAAACATTCAACGTTAAGAAAAGCAAAAGTGGTGCTTATTATAAAAACAAGTGGCATTTTAATCTATATGGAATCGGTGCAGATGGATGTGAAATGCAGCTTACTAAAGACCATATTGTCCCACGTGCTGCTGGTGGCGCTGATTCATTAGATAATTATCAACCTATGTGCGAACGTTGTAATGAAAAGAAAGCCGATAAGGTGGCTTAAAGTTAAAGTTTGATAGGAGTTACAATGAGGGTTACTGATTTAAACGATGATGAAATGTATGAGCTTAAGGACAAGTTGTATACTGATTTTTACTACAATCAAGAAGCGTTGCCGCAGATGATTGAGAGTGAGCGTAAGGCTTTGGAGGGCGCAACATATCCCACGGATATTCCTAATTGGCTGATTTACAATGTTTTCAACTGTACTGAGTTCGTCAAAGATGACTTTTGTTGCAACACATAATGTTCCTGTGCGGGAACATTCCTTGCATCAAGGTAGCTATATTCCCGTACGGGAACACTTAACAATATCACGTCTTATAGGCGGCAGCACTACCACACGCCTTTCCTCACTTCTTTCCTTTCGTTGTGTTGCCGTCTATAAGGCGTGATATTTTTTGTGGAGGAAATATGAACTTGAAATATAGTTGACATGTAGTTACCAACTATATATACTATTAGGTAAGGAAAGAGAAAGAACCTTAGAGAAAGGTGCTATGATGTTTCAGGAAACTATGACCCATACGATTCATACTTCCACCACTTGCATTGGAAACTTTATCGACAGTGGGCTTTACGAGACGTATCTTGGAGAGCTTTGGGGAGGTGTCCCGTATGACATGCGCGGAAAAGCCGATGATGAAATTGGTCAATGCGCTGTGGATTATATCAACGATGCCTTTTATACTGATATTTTCCCGTCTTATTTTGACCAGTTTGAAGTGACGTATACTGGCACGTATCACCCGAAGTATTATAACTTTGAGACTGATTCTGTTTGCTTTGATTTTGGATACACTGATAGACTGTGCGAGTCTATGCTTGGTTATGCCGCCATGAACCGTGATAGTTTTGAGGAGTTTCTTGAGAAGAAGTATACTTCTCACGGTGGTTATGTATCGTTCACGCCTAACAACTGGGACGATTGGTATGATGGATACGTCAAAGATGATGATTATTGTGTATCAGCATTGATTTATTTCATGCTTGTTATGTTTTCTTGTATTGATACTGATGACAACTACAATTTTGTAGGCGAGAATAGTTATCAGTATGGGTTTATTGATAACTGTGTGACTATTATTTCGGAAAACTTTACGCCATATGACTGGGCTGTGAAGTATGATAATGGAATGGTTGTCGCTGTATTTAGTGACTGGGACGATGATGGCGATATTTTTAATTGCTACTTACTTGATGCCGACGGTAATGTGATTAAGCATGGGAAAGCTTTTGATGAATACAATGCGTACAATCGTAGCGCATTTGCAGCGTTTCAGTATGGCGGTGCTGGCGTTGACTTGGACGATAATAAGGAGCTTTACTATATGCACTATGAGCCTTGCGCCACTCCCGACATTCCCGAGCGTGAGTGCTAATGTGCGATACGGCGTACAATAATAAACAAGGTGTCTTTGTTATTGAGAACGAGTCCGATTTAGAAAGGCTCAAAGAGGATATACAAAGACACCTTGACGCGCTGCTCAATATGTGTAATAATATGTCGCAGGTTTATTAGTGTCCGCATAAAAGGAGTATAATATGCTGACTGCAATTTGCAAGAGTATGGAAGATACTGATTATTGGGCTTATGACGATACAGTCGAGGACGTTCTTGAGAATGTTGTCTATGTAGCAGACAGTGAGCATTGTGCTGGCGAGCATGAGTGCGTAGCTTCTGCGCTTGACCAGAAGGGCAATGATTGGTATACCGATTCTTTGCAGACAAATGAGATGATGTTGTCTGATGATGAACTGTTTGTCGTTACGTATTATGTATATGACGGTAGCGGTTCATTTGACGAGCGCGTTGATTTTGCTATCACAAAAAACGATATTATCAACAACGTACTGACTAACAAGTATGTTGAGGGAGCGTATTACTGGACGTTTGGACAGATGTTAAAGACCACTAATGACTGGCTTAATGGCAAGTATGGTGAGTATGGCGACTAGACTTTCAATCGTGTCGTATACGGAAAAGTAAAACGTTTTAGCAGGGCTATTCAAGCCCTGCTTTTTTATTTACTTTAACTACTTGACAACTACACGGTAAGTAGTATTATGTATACTGACATTAGGAAGAAAGGATAAACTGTGGGTATGAATAGCGATGACTGGAAAGTTATAATCTTTTGTTTTGTTTTTTGTGGGACATTGCTTGTCTTAGAGTTTATCCATATATACAATTAGATTGGAAGATTATGAGTAATGTGGGGTTTGTTGCCATGGAAGAACCGACTGCGATTCCACAAGCTGTAACTGAAAGGGTCGATGATGCGTTTGCAAAGATGGCGCAAGCTGTCAAAGACAAGGTATATGTTGTGTGGTATGACAACGGAGAAGATTATGATGATAACTATCAAGACATAGATAGAATCTTTTCCAACTATGATGATGCCGAAAAGTATCTTGATGATTGCGGCTATATAAAGTCGGTTGAGACTGGATATAACGGAGAATATATGAAGTGGCATGTCCCGTATGACGATGAATATCCATATAATAATTCATGTTATTTCATTCGTGAGTTTGATTTGTACTAATTGTTAGGAGAAAAAATGTCTAAGATTCATCCACGTTGCTGCGCTAACTGCCGTAACTGTGAGCCGTTTGATAACGGTTTCGAGGTTGAGGACGATGAAGCAGGCTACTGCAAGGCGCATGAGTGGGAGATTGTATACTTGGATGATGATTCATGGTGCGATGATTTTGTAGCCGTAAAGTCTACCCGTGTTCGTGACGAGGATTGGGATTAACATAGTGGAAAATAACAAGGTCGTGCTTAATACAACCATTGACAAAGATATTAAGGATGCTTTCAGTGCATACTGTAAGCAGGTTGGATTTTCGATGAACACTGTGCTAGAGATTCTTATGCGACAGTTCGCCAACGGTGAGTTTCGCATTAAGTTTGAGAAGAATAAGTTGGACTTTGATTTAGAGGAATAATGCTTTATATATAGGTTATAATAGATGGGTGGAATAATTATTATTCCGCCCTTTTTTATTTTGAAATTGACTGCAAAAATATGAGTTTAACTACTTGATAACTACATTCGTGTATAGTAGGATATAGTAAAGAAAGGCAAGAGGAAGGAATTGATGGTGGGAAGCCCAGCATTTGCGCCAGTCATTGTGGAAGAAAAGCAACAGAACAATATCATTCCGTTTAGTATTGTTATGGGTAGTAAAGATACTAAGCCTAAGAGTCCGAAGGCTCGTGACAATAGCGGCGGATTGAAGCCGGCTGGTGTGTCTTCCGAGGTATATGCTTTTCGTACCGATGAAGAGATTAAGGCTATGATTGATGTGTTCGACAGGCATATCAATGAAGCCGCTGATGAACACCACCGTCAGATTGCAAGTAGGAACAAGCTGCTGTTTGTTGTCGGCATTAACGTTGGTTTGCGTGCAAGTGATTTGATTACGCTCAAATGGAACTTTTTCTTGGATGGTATCGAGAACGGTGAGTATAAGTTCAAAGACTTCTATACCTTGCAACCTAAGAAAACACGTAAGCAGAAGAAGTTTGTCAAACTGTTCTTCAACAATACCGTCAAGAAAGTTATCGTAGATTATCTCAATGAGTTCCCCACGGATAATTTAAACGAGTATATGTTTAAGTCTCGTGAGGGCGATAGTGCCATTGCAGCCACCACGCTTTGGCGCATTGTCAAGAATGCCGCCAAGGAAGCTGGCATTAACCAGAATATTGGTAGCCATTCTTTGAGAAAATCGTTTGGTTATCGCGCATGGCATGATGCGGAAGATAAAGATAAGGCACTTGTTATCCTAAGTTATGTATTCAACCATAGCAGCGTGGCTACAACGCGAAAGTATATCGGAATTATGGACGATGAAATTAAAGGCGTGTTTGATAGTCTTGAGCTTGGCTACGACTTTATCTAGTGAGAGGTTTATATCATGGGCATCTTTGGTCGGAAAAAAGATATTGACAACATGGTATTTGACTGGGACTTGTATTGGAAAGATATTGGTAGTGGCGTTGACAATAGGCTTATAGTCAAGAAGATGGAAAATCTCGATTACTATGTTAGCGTAGCCGAGAAGTCATACGGAAAAATCTCTGTGGCTGAATACGCTAAATAGTCTATAGTGGTGGTTGCCAACACAGCCACCACTATATGTTGTGTTTTGTATTCCTTGAAAACACTATATGTTGTGTCTATATACGCTTTAAAACTACTATTTTAAAAACGTGCTTCTCACGGAAAAACTTTTCAAAGTTTTCTAAAAAAGTTGTTGACACGGATATGGGCACAATGTAATATAGTTGGTGCCAGAAAGAGACGCGGAAAAACGCGAATCAATCTTAGCACCTTGAAAACAGAAGATGGAAAAAAGTTTAAAAATGTTCTTGCAACTGATAAAGTTAGATGTTATAATATCTGACACGGAGAAACGGAAGTTTCCAGTTGCACCTTGATATTTGTATAGAGTATCAGCGTTGAGAAATCAGCGCGAAGGATTGTTTCAACCATGTGTATTCTCAATTCCATGAGGTCATGGGCGTGTTCGAGGAGTTCCACTATGGAGGATACCCCATAGGTAGGCTTTGCCAGATATATGTAACAGCCATCTGGCAGGAGAGATGGAAAATCTCAACCGAGCAGGCACGGCGCTGTGATGAAACGCAAGAAAATGGTATCGCTAACTGGTTGCTATCGCAATAGATATAAGGTATACTTATTGAACCAAGTAGAGGGTAGTGTGGCAGCTATGCCAATCGCTTGGAATGCCATAAGATAGTTGTCCAATTGATGCTGGTAATCAGCTATAAGACCAGACGCGAGTACGAGTAGCCCAAAGTTGGAATATATATAGAAGATATGCTGAATGGTGGGTAAAAGTTGTTGGTAGCCAATCCAGCCATAGATTGACGTAAAGTCGGGATGGAAAGATATGGGGTCGCTCCCTGTGTCTCAGCTTCATTTCCTATGTTACCGAATTACCACTACGTTTTATGAAGGTAAGGCGAAGGCCTGAGACAATCTTTCGCGTTGGTTTGCTTGACCGACAAAGCGAGGTTCGATTCTGTATTATGTTTTTGGTTGCTTTGCTGATACAGATGGTACGGTACGATTCCGTAGACTGAAAATGTTTTCTCTGTTTTGGTTTCATGGTTGCTCCAATTTAACTCAAATGTATTTTCCGTCAACGCTCAGTCCCAAGGTTTACGATGGAGATAGCTACCTGACAAGTCTTGGGCGCATGGTAACGGCGTAATGTTACCCCTTGTCTTAACGGAGGAAGCGGACTGTTAAGCGTACACCGTTGCGTAAAATCGGTAGCGTTGGAAGGTCTGCCAGCGCGGACGGTATTTAAAATAAGTGACCCCTCTGGTAGTTGGCGAGGACTTTAGTAAGCTACCACCGTCTATGGAGTATATATTATCATTGCATGTTGCCTATATGTTTAAAAGCCCATATAGGACACGCTTGAAAAGTATATGTTCCATAGACGGTAATGTGAACTGGCGGTGTGGCGAAATAGGTATACGCTATGCTTTAATGGGCAAAACAGGTAGCTACTGTATGTTGGTTCGACTCCAACCACTGCCAATGGAACGTTGCCGTCTATTTTATGCGCTCATGGTGAAGTGGTTATCACAGAGGACTCATAATCCTTTAGTCGTAGGTTCGAATCCTACTGGGCGCACCTATGGAGTCGTAGCTCAGTTGATAGAGCAGGGGACTTTTAATCCCAAGGTCGTGGGTTTGACCCCCACCGACTCCACCACGGACGCATGGCGCAACGGTTAGCGCAGGTGCTTTACACGCACAAGGTCGTAGGTTCAAATCCTATTGCGTCCACCAATTGCCGCAGTAATCCTTTAAAGACGAGGGTTGGACTGTAAATCCAATGTCTATGACTGGCTAGGAGCGTTACCTAGATGCGGCACCAAATTGTCGGCTTCGTCTAACGGTTAGGACGTCACCCTTTCAAGGTGGAAACACGGGTTCGATTCCCGTAGCCGATACCAAAACTCGGGGAAGTGATGGAATGGCAGACATCGGAGACTTAAAATCTCTTGCTCATAGAGCGTGAGGGTTCGAATCCCTTCTTCCCTACCAGATATATTAAGATATGATATAATATCTTTTATATACTTCAATTGAATACGTGCGGCATTAGCTCAGTTGGATAGAGCAGGGGACTTCTAATCCCAAGGTCGTAGATTCAAGTTCTACATGCCGCACGTATTCAATTGTTACAAGCCGATGTAGCTCAATTGGTAGAGCAGCTGATTTGTAATCAGCAGGTTGCGGGTTCAAAGCCTGTCATCGGCTCCATGGTTTTTTCTTGTCATAGTTGACATTATATAACAATGGGGGCGTGGATATAATCACGATAAAGCCAGATTCTCATGGATGATGATGGCGAAACTGTCTCTAGTTCAAATCTAGACGTGTCTTTTATTATAGACGGAAAATAAGTAGCCATGTACTTATGATTATGTTATTGTATAAAAGACATGTGGTGTAGTTGGTAACACACCCCACCTTCGGGGCAGACAACCAGCGGGGAGCTGGGCTTGACTGCTAATCAATGCGTGCTTGTTCATCAAGTATTGGCTTCGAACGCCAGTTGCCCCGCCTTGTAATTTCATACCCCTATTGGCAGTGGTTTTCAAGATTTTCCCGAAAAAAATCTTTTGCGGTAGAATAGGCAACGCCGCATAGCTATTCGAGAGGATAGCGCGCCTTCTCGCTAGGAGATAAGCGAGTGCTTTCACGGAGTAGTGGGTGAGCTGTAACACCGAAAAAACAGACCATCTGGATGTGCCGTGAATACGCATCCTGCTTTTTTGTTTGAATGTTGTATGTAGAAAGGATTGGCATGGTAACTTTTGTTATCGGGATTATCGCACTGCTTATTGCGATTCCATGTATCGTGTTTAATGTTCGCACAAATATTCCAGAACCCGTTGAGGACGTTGATATTCTCGGAAAGACGCATGTTAAAAACGAGACGGATATTAAGACCGTAAAGTTTGCGCGTTCTTGTGCTACTGGCATTGCTGGTATTTGCCTTATCTTTTTCTTTGTGTTTGTTGGATTTTCCTGTATCTACACACAGGATACTGGTGAGGTCTGCGTAATCCGTAATCTCGGTGGCTCTCTTGCTGGCTCAACTTCTAAAGCTGGCTTCCATATCAAGGCACCGTGGCAAGATGTTATTACATATGATGTTCGTAATAACCTTATCAACTTTTATGGCGATACGGACTATAAGGTTGACGGTGGTTCATATGAGGGCAAGCAGGTGTCAATCAATGATAAGTCTGGCGCAAGTGCCAACGTGGATATTCAGGTCAACTATAGTCTAAACCCAGATTCAGCGCTTAGCCTTTATTCTGAGTATGGTACGCAGGAAAGCTTTGTGGAAAAGTATATTTCCAATGACGTTCGTGCCGTCACTCGTGAGGTATCTGGTAAGTTCGATACAGTTACTATGCTGACCAATCGTTCACAGTTTACTAAGGCTGTTCAGGACGCATTAACTAAGAAGTGGAATAAAATCGGTCTTACTGTTGAGCAGGTAAGCGTACAGGATGTACGCTATCCTAAGTCTATTACCGATAGCTATTCACAGGCTCAGGCGGCTGAGGTAGCAAAGCAGAAGGCACAGAATGAGCAGGAGACTGCCAAGGTTCAGGCTGAGACTAAGAAGATTGAAGCTCAGGGTGAAGCAGATGCAAACGCGGTTCTCGCACAGAGCCTTAATGACCAAGTGCTACAGCAGCATTACATTGACGCTTTGAGGGATGTTGGCAAGGAAGGTAATCTTGTTGTGGTTCCAAATGGCTCTACTCCAATGATTAACACTGGTAAGTAATGTACATGCCTTGGAAACTTTAGGGTTGACCATGAAAGACGGATAGTTTCGGCTATGTGAGAGTAAATGATATATCATTGAAATCTTAACGCGAAAGCAATTGTGTTTAATATATGTAAAGAGGGTATGTCCTTTTGGACGTACCCTCTTTTTTTATGTCGAGATGATATAATATATACGCAAAGCAAATGTATTGGAGAATATATATGCCTACGTTCATATGCACAGTATGTCAAAACAGAATTAAAGAACACGGAAGTTCTGTTCTTTGTGGCTATGATAACACGTCTCATGATATGATTGAGGACACAACTAAACTGTATGATAAGTCATTTCTTTGTCCAAACTTTATACATGTGCGCGGAAAGAATATCAACACATGTAAATCAAAGAAGGTATACTCGTGTAGATACGATGCCCTATGTGCAGCAAGGAAGATATTTAATAGTTCTGGAAACATATTGATGCCATATAAGTGTAAGATATGTAAGCGATGGCATTTAACACACAATTGTTCTGACGGATATAATCCGCAGGATGAATATGCAAAAGCAAGAAATGAACATAGGCTATATGATTAAGGGTTAAAGTGAAGTTCTCGAAGTTCGATATGCGAATGTTCAATGAAGCGCATAAAGAAGCAATGAAAAGCACGTATAAAAGACGTTCACAACATGTCGGTGCGGTCATAACATATAAGGGACATATCATAGGTAGAGGATGCAACAGCAATAAAACACACCCTTTACAGAAAGAGTTCAATAGATATAGGGATTATAACAATGCAGATGTATATTCACCAGATAAACTACATGCGGAGATTTCCGCGATATGTTCAATCTCATATACTGTCGGAATAAATGTGAGATGGGATAAGGCTAATATCTATATTTATAGACCGATGAATGATACTAAAATGGCGTGTGCAAAACCGTGTCCTGCTTGTATGAACGCGATAAAAAGCCTTGGTATTAGGAATATCTATTATACTGATAGTGATGGCTACAGCTACCTCCAACTTGATGTGTAATTATTTTGTGAAGAAGAGTTCCATTTGGATTACTTTTCTGGTATAATATGTAAGAACAACACAGGATTTTCCAATGGAAGATTCTTTACGATGCAAATAGATTAAAAGAAAGTTGGAATATGATATATGGTAGAAAACGATAGTACAGAAGCTTTAGAGTGGTATGCTGAAAATGGATATCGTCTCTATGAAGATGACGTTGTTAAGAAACTTAGGTGCGAAGAGGTACTTAATAAAGCACTTGCTCGATTAGATGAAGAGCTTTTTGATGCATCAAATAAAGTAGATAAAGCATCGGAAGATTATCATTCGTTTGAAGATATGTGTGTCATTGACGAAGATATTGATGAATACTATGTTGATTATGATACATGCGATACAATGCTTAGCGATATTATGGTAAAAGATTTTATCGGAAGTTTAAACGATAATGAAAAATATATTCTATCATGTTTGTTAAATGGAATGACACATCAAGATATTAGTGATACAATGGATTGCACAAGACAGAACGTCACTAGGACTGTGGAAAGACTCGGCACAAAGGCTATCGATTTTCTGTCTTGCAATTAGGTTATATACCAATAGAAAGGTGATTTATTATGGCGCGTACAAAGAACACTGTAACCCAGTCTGTCATTGATGAACTTATGGAGAGTTGCGACATCGAGGTCGCTACTGCATTTAATAAGTGTACTATTGTGGCATGTAAGCTGCCTAATGGTTTTGTAATCGTTGAGTCTTCTTCTTGCGTTGACCCCGCTAACTATGACGAGGATATGGGTATCGATATTTGCATGAAGAACATCGAGAAGAAGCTTTGGGAGCTTGAGGGTTATCTGCTACAGAATAAGCTGTATATGGATGGCGTTTCATTTGATGATGATAAGTCTGATGATGCAGATGACCTAGAGTGCGATGGCGATTGCGAGAATTGCGACCTGTTTGACCGCGATGATGATGACGCTGATGGCGAGAAGGACGAGAAGCCAAAGCACACGGATAAGAAGTATGAGGATGACGAGTATTGGGATAAGCTCATTCAGACTTATAATGATTATCTAGATTATGTCGATGACTATCTCGATGACTTGGCACACTATAAGCGCCGTCACCTTGGTCGCAATCATTATTTAAATAATGTTTGGTGCTAAAAAATAGAATACATATAGATTATATGGAGAATGGTTTTGATAATATGTATTCTGATAGAATACTAGTAGGAACTATTCTCCATATTGCTAAGGAGTTAATGTATGCAATTATATCTTGATACGGCAGCAACAGTAAGACCGTGCAAAGAAGTTGTTGATGCTGCAATGCCATATTTACATGACGAATTCTATAATCCATCTGCTATTTATAGTGATGGAGTAAGGGTTAAGAGCGCAATTGATAATTCTCGTGAGTCTATTGCTGGGTTTATCAATGCCGATGCAGATGAAATTTTCTTTACGTCGGGCAGTTCGGAATCAAACTGCTGGGCTATTCAGGGCTATGTATTTGCTGGCATGATGGATTTTGCAAAGACTGAGATTGTCACAACGAAGATTGAACACAAGTCTATCATGGAATGTGTTGATGCTATGGAGCGCCTTGGTAGTAATACTGGTTATTGTGACGTAACATATCTTGACGTTGACAAATACGGCTTTGTTAATATGGAGCAGCTTGAGTCTATATTCAAAGACCGCGAAGAGCCTGATTATTATGACGTTTTAGTGTCCATTCAACTTGCCAACAACGAATGCGGAGTTATACAAGACATTAAAGCTATTTCTAACATTGTCCATAAATATGGCGGCGTGCTTCATGTAGATGCAACGCAGGCATTTGGTCATATTCCCATTGATGTTAAGGCTATGGGTATTGATATGCTAAGTGCATCGGCGCATAAGATTGGAGGTTTCAAAGGTGTTGGATTGTTATACAAGAAAAAAGATATTGAGATTCAACCCATTGTCTATGGTAGCCAGAACGATAGACAGAGGGGCGGCACTGAAAACTGCCCTGGTATCGTCGGCTTTGCGAAAGCCGTTGAACTCGCATCTGAGGAAATGGAAAACAAGCTGGCGCTATCTGTAAAGCGTGATTATTTTATCGGCGAGCTTACGAGAAATGGCTGCAAGTTGAATGGCGCTTCTGTTCATAGACTGCCAAATAACATTAATGTAATGTTGCCTGAAGGTATTGGCTCGGAAGAACTTCTGTATATGCTTGACCTAGATGATATTCAATGCAGCGCTGGTTCTGCCTGCAATAGTCATTCTAAGAAGCCATCATACGTTCTCAAGGCTCTTGGGTTGACGGATGAAGAAGCTGCAAGGTCTGTTAGATTCACTATTTCTTCTGATATTACATATGAAGATATTGATTATGCTGTGGAAAAAATTGTCAAGATTATGAAGATTATGAGGAACAGCAACTGAATTCGTTGCTTTGATGTGTTTGAAATTAAAACAGTTGCTATAATATAATTGCAATGAGTTGAGCATAGTAGAAAGGTTCGATATGCTAGTAAATGGCGAACGTGCATTGGCTTATCCAGTTATCGTTGAGGAGATTAAGCCTATTCCAAACTATGACCGTGTTGAACATGTGCGTGTCGGCGGTTGGTGGATTATCGCACAGAAGAATCAGTTCAAGGTAGGAGATAAGGCTCTATATATCGAGACTGATTCGCTTGTTCCTAGCAACGATGAGCGTTTTGCGTTCCTTGAGAAGAAGCATTATAAGATTAAGACCATTAAGATGTGTAAGGTCTATTCACAGGGCTTGCTTATGCCTATTGATGTGTTCCCTGAGATTAAGGATAAGGACGTTCACGAGGACGTAACAAAGCTACTTGGTATTAAGTACTATGTAGCCGAGGACAATGCTCGCAAGTCTAAGTCTAATCCAAACGCCAAGTACAACAATATGTGCTCACGTAACGCCAATCTTGCCAAGAAGAAGTGGTGGAAGTGGCTTATGAAGCGTGCATGGGGTCGCAAGCTGCTGTTTGTTTTCTTTGGTCGCAAGAAGGATAATCCTAAGTGCTGGCCTGCATGGATTAAGAAAACGGACGAAGACCGCATAGAGAATGTTATGTTCATGCTTGAGGACAAGAATCCTTATGTTGTGACTGAGAAGATTGATGGTACTTCTACCACGTTCTTCCTTGATTTGACTGGTCGCAAGCCTGATTTCGGTGTGTGTTCACGTAATGTTCGCCAGATGGACGTAGACCAGAAGAACTTTGTTTCCGATATGTCTGGTATTGGAAACGTATACTGGGAGATGGCATTCAAGTACAATGTCGAGGATGCTCTTAATGACATTGCAAAAAAGCATGGATATAAGCATGTCGTGCTACAGGGCGAGACGTATGGAGAATCGGTACAGGGCAACAAGTACAAGCTTGACGAGCGCCGCTTTGCAGCCTTCAATCTAATTTTTGATGGTGAGCGCCTTGGTTCTGTTGAAGCAAAGAAGATTCTAGCCGAGTACGACATTCCATTCGTGCCTATTATTGATGATAGCTATATCCTGCCTGATGCCGATGACTTCGAGGAGTTCAAGCAGTCTGCCGATGGCAAGAGTGTAATCAATAAGAAGTGTCTGCGTGAGGGCTTTGTGTATCGTAGTCAGGATGGACAAAAGTCGTTCAAGAACGTCTCCCGCAAATTCTTGCTTAAATCTGGTGAATAAATGGACGCTAGCACAAAGCCAGTGCTAGTGATGATGGTGGGTTTGTCTTCAAGCGGCAAGTCCACCATCGCTTATAATCTAGCCAAGGAAAATGATTATATTGTATTCAGCTCAGATGAACTAAGAGAAGAGCTTTACGGAGATATTAACGACCAGACCCATAACCACGAGCTATTTATAGAGCTGCATAAGCGTATCAAGACAGCATTAAAAGAAGGTAATAATGTTGTTTATGACGCTTGCAATCTAAGCTCCAAAAGGCGGGTTGCTTTTCTACAAGAGCTAAAGCGTATCCCTTGTCGGAAAGAATGTATTATTGTTGCCACTCCATATGAGCAATGCATGAGGAATAATGCGAGCAGGGATAGGCGTGTGCCAGACTGTGTAATTGAGCGCATGTACAAAAGCTTTGACACGCCTTATTACTATGAAGGCTTTGACTGTATCAGTATTGAATATTGGAAAGATAGCTTTAATTGTTCATTGCTTCCAATGTCTTTTGCGATAGACCATAAGAATTACAATCAGGATAATCCGCACCATGAATTAACTCTTGGCGCACATTGTATCAACGCTTTCTTTTGGCTATACAATAACAAGTTGTACGACAACGCTTCAATTGGAACTATAATGCACGCCGCTCTAATCCATGATTGCGGTAAGCCGTTTTGTAAAACGTTCAAGAATAACAAGGGTGAAACCACAGGCATTGCGCACTACTATGGGCATGAACACGTAGGGGCATATGATAGCTTGTTCTTTACATATGTTGCTGGTATCAATCCTCTATTTGTTTCATCCCTTATCTCAAACCATATGAAACCATACGTGTGGGAGAGGGATAACAATGAAAAAATGTATAACAAATATCTAAAATTGTGGGGCAATTACTTCATGGAATGTGTTATGATTCTACATGAAGCAGATAAGGCAGCGCATTAAAGGAGTTTCGTATGCCATACAGGGTTTTTGACTTGGAAAATCGTGAATGGGTAGACCCCAATAAAATTCTAATTTCATGCGGAGAAAACAAGCTTCTGACCTGCGGAAACGCTGTGCTCGGATGGCAAAAATTGAAGGAATTGCCTGAAGATAGGTACTTATTCCACAAAAGTCTAGGACTTGTGGATAAAAATGATTTCCCTCTGTATGAAGGCGATATCTGTACAGTTGACATGGAAGAAGGACACGATGACGGCGATAAGATTATTGTCGAGATTGCGTATGTAGAAGAGCGTGCTTCATATTTCATGTTTGATTGGAAACATTCTAAGTATTACAGCTTTGGTGAGGGCATCAGTGAAATCATCGAGGTCATTGGCAACGTATGTGAATATAAATCCGATTGGAATAATGAGGATGATGAAGCATGATTGTA
>NFYZ01006416.1_pt1 | contig 14671 bp, 17 predicted proteins | sample 1092561 | NCBI WGS metagenome assembly NFYZ01 (sample SAMN03609887, study PRJNA323583) | gut metagenome | isolation source: feces | host: Rattus norvegicus | place: Malaysia | collected 2013 | reverse complement strand
GTTTCCAGACCCTCTAGTCCCGTCAAATATCTTATACATAGAAATACACAGCGAAGAACTTAGATAAGACTAGAGGGTCTGGAAACCATCTTAGAAAGGATCTAAAATTTAATCTATTTTTCGTTGAATGAAATGAAACAAAAATAGATAACTTATATATGTTTAAATTGATTTTAGAAACCTTACGTCTATCATTCACATCAAAGGTGTGATAGATAAGACTAAGTGAAACTTCGTTTAACGTAGTATTTCCATCGTAGATGGAATAGAAGGTCTGGAAACCATCTTATACGGGATATAATTTTAAATCTATTTTTTTTTAGTTGAATGAATGTATATATGCGAAGAAGTTAATTAATAAACAAAAAAAAAATAGTGAATACTTTAAAGTATTCACTATTTTTTTTTTATTAGTTTGGATTTTAGGTCATAATTATATATAAGATGAACTTCTGCATCAGAAATACTATTTGTATCCAAACTTATATCTACATAAGGTGCATAAGTACTATTTAGGCCCCAGCGGTGTAGTCATCCCAGAGTTCTGATGCGGATGGGTGGTACAGTTTAGCAAATGATTCGAAGATTGCTGATACCTTTTCTGTATCGTAATATGAAATAACTATTTTATTATCACCTAAAGTTATATCTCGTACTAACGTAATATCGTGTTGAGATGGATTTTCGGGCGCAGGAGTAGATGCATCAACACCTATCATTTCATATGTCAATGGTACAGTATCTGCTGTTTCTACTGTAAGTACATTGTTTTCTAAACTAACATTACTAACATAACTTCCTTCACCAGTTTTATTTAATGTTAAAGTAGGTATCGTTCCATAATCTAACGTGATACCGTGGCCGTTAGCAGTAATACCTGTAATGTACTTACCAGTATTTGAGTTATAAGTACCAGTAGATGCAACTGATATATCGGGGATGATGTTGTTGTTCTCGATATATGCAGATATCTTTTGTGATAGTAACTCATCATCTATTGCTACATCAGCTAACTTTGCAGTAACACCACGCTCAATTGCGTTAAGTAAGTCTACTGTACGAGCATCCTTTGTAGCATCTGATTCATTGACTACATTCTGTCCTAATACCGTAGTACCTTTACCCCAAGAAACTTGGTGAGATAACACTGCAAACGAACCGTCTAATAGGTTGTTTACACCAATTGTATTCAACGCAGTAATGATCTTGGTACCTTTTGATGGATCTGCGGGGTTATTTAAATAATGTTTAAATTGTTCTATACTATTTTGTGCCATTTCTAAAATCTAATTTAAATATATTTATTACCATTTAATAGTCCATTCCGCAGGCCCACCAGCTGGTCCAGAAGTTGCTTCGTGAGTGAATACATTGAATGTTTGCACAGTAGCACCACTTGCCATGGCTACACTAATTTCTTTAGCTTTTGTCCAACCACCATCAGGACCAATGTTAGTTTCCCATCCAGTTGGTATACCCCAAGCAGCAGGGAATGCTACCCAAGGAGTTTGGTTGTTAAGTGTCATGCTTAAAGATGTTAGTTTATCAGTAGCATCTACAGTTGTTCCTGCACCTGCATTAGTATCTACAGTTGCAGCATTGATTTCAGATGTACTTATATAGTACTTTGTCTTTGCTTTAAATGTGATATTTGCAGAAGCTAAAGAAGGCTTAAGTTTTGCTGTTGCTGTTGTATAACTATTAAGACCCTTTTCATGGATGAACACTTGGAAAGTCTTTGTTGGAATTGTAGCATTACTAGATGTATAGTTAGTAGATCCCATTGTGCCAGCAGCAGTAACAGTAGATGAATCTACAAGATGTTGTGCTTCTGGCAATGTATATGAGAAAGTACCTGCTTTAGTAACATATTGAGCACCACTAATTCCTGCTGCGTCTAAAGCACCAGGCAATTTATACAGATATGTAGTTTCTGCGCTGTTCTTTATACCAGTAATAACCCATTCGTTAGAAGTAGTATTCTTTACTGTATAAGAAATTTTCCAACCACCTGCAGGTTCTGTTACTGTAAGTTTTACAGTAGAATTATATGACTGACCAACATATAGGTCAGAATTATGCGCTGTACCAGTACGTGTATCAGTAGTTGTGACAGTAGTAGTTTCCCCAGTAAGAGATGTCATGATGTATTGGCTAATACTCAATTTACCAGATTCATCTGCAACAAGCGTATATTTCATACCACCATCACCAACAAGAGAATTCTTATCAGGGTCTACACTTACTTTAGTAGAGTTCTGTGTAACGATGTCTGTAATTTGTTTCTTTGTTGCGCCAAACTGTTTTCCATTTGCAAGTATATATCCAAAGTCATTTGCACCTGTACCAGTATCAACGAAACCAATAACCATTTTACTAGCTTCGTTAGTCTTGAATGATTCGGCATTTGCCTCAGATACATTATAAAAAAGTTTAGTTGCCATTTTATTATTATATCTATTATTATATTTGTTATTCTACAATTAAAAATAAACATTTTCAATTAAAAAAATGAATTTTTAGATACTAATTATCTATATTGTTTATTATGACACTGTGAAATATATATTTTAAACAGTGAGTAGAACAGTAAAGAAAAACTTATGTAAGACAAACACAAATAAAATCATAAAATTTGTAAATAAGATAAATAAGTTAAGGATCTATGAGTTTTCTGAAATTGAAGACATTCATAGATCCATACATAGATTAATAGAAGATGATGCTAGATTAATAAAGGACTGTTCTGAAAAGAACATAACAGAATATTATCTAGATTTGTTAGAACAACGTCTTGATGGTTATAATTATTTGGAACAGAATTTTTGGGACAATCTAAAACGTGATGTTAGGGAACGCCTTGTAGTAAAATATACTGGAAACAAGACATTTGACAATGTTATAGATAACTATTTCAACGCGGTCAAAGCAGAATACATAAGGCATCCTATGGGCGAGTGCGATGATTTAGAATTTATACCAGAAAACTACGACATATTTGTAAAGAATAATTTAAAGACAGTAATAGAATGTGCAAAGCGGTATCAAAATCTTGGTCTATCATTTGAAGATCTTATACAAGCAGGAAATGTTGGGTTGGTTACAGCATTAAACAAATATGATAAGAACAAAGCTAATCTTAGAATCCGTATATTGAAATTGCTACATGAATCAGAAAATGATTATTTTACATATAATGATGCTAAAGATCTAATAACATCAGGATTTTCTTATAATAAGAATTTAGATGTAACGTTAGATAAGTTGCCTGAAGATGGCTTTGCTAATAAAGATGAATTTGAGTTATGGATAAAGCGTCATATTAAAATTGCATCTTTCGCGTCAGTCGCGTTCATGTGGATCCGCGCAGAAATAATTATAGCACTAAATCAAGTTGGCAGTCTAGTACACGTTCCACAATCTGCACAGAAACAGGGAACATCTATGGCTAATATAATAAGTTTAGATTCAGTAAATCCGTATACGGATGACTGTTATCATGACAATCAGTTATCAGATTCTAATAACACAGAATTTATTTTAGAGGATGATACTATAGAATCCAATGAAAGAGATAAGACGTTTAAAGAACTAGTAAATAATATATTATATAATCTAACAGATAGTGAACGTAGAGTAACGAAAAAGCGTTTCGGTATTGGATATCCATACGAACTTTCAGTATCAGAAATAGCAGACAGTGAAGGTCTATCTACTAATAAAGTAAAATATATATTAAACAATGCACTTAAAAAAATAAGCACACTTATACCGAAAACTGATAGGGATGTTATAGATGCGCTACTAAGATAATATTTTTATATATATTTTAATTAAAATGAAAAGTTTAGTTGATTTAATTAACAGACAAAAGTTAAAATCTGATAAAGATGTCTTTCATGTAAGCATGAAATTTGATAAAGAAGATATAATAATTATAGACCCAACATATTTCATAAATGATTATAGTGGCGATTTAGTTGATTATATATTAGGAGAAGGTTTTAATCCAAAACGAATAATTCTTGCACGTACATACAAAACAGAACAATTATTTACAGATAAACTTTCAAATAAAAAATTCACAACAAATGGAATGTATGTTGGTCTGTTTAGAATGGATGATATAAAGAAACTTGGTTATAAACTTGACATAGAAAAGCTTGTAAAAGACAATAAAGCATATTATATAAAGAATTTTACAGGTGCCATAGATGTTGCAAGAAACTTCGATGAAATTCTTATTTATGATAAACATAATTTTTTGATTCAATGCAAATGTTAAAAAAGATATTAGTAACTGGCGGACTTGGATATGTTGGGTCACATATTGTAGTTAGCCTTATAGAAAATGGATATACACCAATAATAGTAGATAATTTATCCAAGTCAAATATTAATATATTAGATACGATAGAAAAGATTAGTGGAACTCGCCCAAAACTATATATATTAGATTGTGCTGAGAATAGAGATTTGCTTAATAATGTGTTTAAGGAACATCCTGATATATATGCAGTCATACATTTAGCTGCATATAGAGATTCTATCGAGTCTATAGAACACCCTTTTACATATTATAAAAACAACTGTCTATCTATATATAATGTTACAGATTTATCAGCACTTAATGGTATAAGGAGAATCATATTCTCATCTACGTCTAAAGTGTATGATGTTGATACTACGCAAATGCCTTTATCCGAAGATAGCCCGCTAAAAATAAATAACAACCCGTATGTAAACTCTAAAGTCATGTGTTGCCAGATGTTACATGACTTTTCTGTTGCGCATAACCTCAAGTCAATAGTATTAAGATATTTCAATCCTATAGGTTCACACAAGTCTGGGCTTTTAGAATATCAACCAATGTTTTCACGAAACAAGGTACTGACTAATATTATGGATGCCGCATATAATAATACAGTATTTAATATATATGGAAGGGACTACACAACAAAAGACGGTACTGCATTGCGTGACTTTATAGATGTGAATGATTTAGCTAATGCACATATTGCAGCGTTAAATAAAATTGATGATGTGGAAACTACTTCAATATTCAATATCGGCAGAGGCAAACCAGCATCTATATTAAGTCTGTTAAATAAATTTATGTCATATACTGATACGCATGTAAGATATGAGTTTAGAGACAGACGCCCTAACGATGTTGAACGTATATATAGTAATGTTAGTTTAGCTAATAATATATTAAATTGGAAAGCTACTACACCAATATCAGAAAGTATTGTTACGGCATGGAATTCATTTAAGAATAAAAAATCTTTGTCACATTAGTTAAATTATTTAATAGGTATGACTATGTTAGATGTGTATGAAGAAAGTTGAAGAAAAATATCAGGAGCTGTCTGAAGTACAGCATGTGTTGAGGCGCCCCGGTATGTGGGTTGGTTCAACAAAGGAAGAAGAAAAGGATCTGTTTATATATAATACATCTACTTGTAAAATGGAACAGGTGACTGTAAATTATGTTCCTGCTATGTTGAAGGTAGTAGACGAGATCATTTCTAATTCATGTGATGAGTTTAGACGAAAAGACAATCTTGGGCTTACTGAAATCGAAGTAGATATACGAAAAAATGGCATTTGTAAGATATATGACAATGGAGGAATTCCTGTAGTAAAACATAGTGTTGCTGGATGTTATATTCCAACATTCATTTTTGGTAGGCTACGTACATCGTCAAACTATGATGATAGTGAAGACAGATCTGTTGTAGGAACAAACGGTGTTGGTTCAAGTCTTACTAATGTATTTTCAAAACATTTTACGGTTACTACTTGTGATAAAAAGAACAAGATAACTGTAGAATGGGCGGATAATATGGAAACCATCATCAATGAAGGAAAACCAGAAAAATGCAAATATCATTATACAAAAACAGAATTTGAGTTGGACTTCAAACGTTTTGGTGTTGATGGGTATAGTAAAGACTTTATTAATATTATACATAAACGGTGCATAGATGCCGCAGTTGCAAATCTTGGACTAACTGTGCGGTTCATAACGGATGATTATAGTGAAGAATGGAAGTTTGATTCATTTGATGAGTATCTTGAACTATATTCTAATTATATAGATTTTAAAAATAAGATACCTTTTAAGAACGACCTATGCGATGCTTATATATTTCCTGATAGCAACGTAGATATTGGTTTTGTAAACGGTGCAGAATGTTCAAAGGGAACACATATCAGAACATTGCGGTCAGCTATAAATTCAGCTGTATCTGATTACTTAATCAAAAGGGATAAGTTTAAGGACATGTCACCACGAAGCGTGGAGAACAAGTATTCCGTGTTCATGTCTGTTGTTGTATCTAATCCTGCATATTCTTCACAGACAAAGGAAGAACTTACTACTCCTGTTGATTCGTTTTCTAAAGACGATAAGAAATGTTTTTCTATCTCAGATAAGTTCCTTACACAGATCACGAAATCGGAAATTGTTGAACTTGTACGTGATTGGTATAAAAAGAAATTGGTAGCAGAAGATGAAAAGACATTACGGAAATTAAATAAAGAGGCAAGCAAGGGGCTTAAACGTTCGGATAAATATATTCCCGCAAATTCAAAAAAGAAAAACGAACGTGAATTGTGGATATATGAGGGAGATTCTGCTGCACGTGGTTTTAGGGCAGCGAGAAATCCTTTGACACAGGCGGCATACACCATGCGCGGTGTACCGCCAAACGCATTGGATATGACTCCTGTTCAGATAATGAAAAATGACGTGTTCAATGACCTTGTTACCATATTGGGATTGAAGTTTGGGAAGGAATATGACCCCAAGGACCTTAATTTTGGGAAGATAGTCATATCAACCGATGCGGATGTTGATGGTGATAAAATTGCAGCGTTGTTGTTATTATTCTTTAGAAATTGGCCTGAACTTATTAAGAATAATATTATATGTAGAAGTATCTCACCAATCATTGTAGCAAAGAAAGGTAAAGAACGACGAAAGTACTATTCAGTTGAAGACTTCAAAAAGGACGAAAAGAAACTAAAGTCCGGATGGATGATTAAATATGCGAAAGGTCTGTCTGGTTTGGATGCTGAAGAAACAAAGGAAATGATGAGGAATCCTATATATCTTTACTTTGATTATGATAGCAATGCTGATGTCATGTTCAAGCGATGGTTTGGTAAGGATTCTGATGAAAGAAAACAATTGATGGAACTTTAATATGCAAAAATACACTAAAGAGGAATTGGAATATCTAAACAATAGGTATGCTGATTCCTCTTCTTTGAAAGAAACTATATACAGAATAAAGCATAATATAGAAGATCGTCCTGTATGCAAAGGATGTGGTGGGAAAGTTAAATTTGTTGGTAGTACTCGTGGATTTAACAAGTATTGCTCAAGAAAATGCTGTGCTATACACGACAACAATTTTTCAAAAGATCATGTTAAGGAAAAAATAAGACAAACTTGTTTAGAAAGATATGGTGTTGTGAATGGTGGTGGATCTGATACTGCAATTAAAAAGATTAAAGCTACCAAACTAAAACATTATGGTGATGAAAATTTTGTCAATCCAACAAAAGCAAAACAGACAAAATTAGAAAAACATGGTGATGAGAACTATAACAATATAGCACAGAACAAGCAGACCTGTCTTGAAAGATATGACGTTGAATTTGTCACTAAATTACCAGAATTCCAATCAACTGTTGATTCTATTATGTTTGCTAAATATGGTGTTAGGCGCCCATTGCAAATCAAAAATATAAAAGATAGAATAGACTATAATGAGATAGTAGAAAAATCAATCAAAACTAAAAGAAATAATAATACATTCAATAAGTCTAAATTAGAAGATAAAACATATGACCTATTATGTGAAAGATTTGATACGGTATTAAGACAGTACAAAAATGCATTATATCCTCACTCAGTAGACTTCTATATACCAGAAAATGATTTGTATATAGAAGCCAATTATTTTTGGATGCATGGTGGACATGAATATGACCCAAACAATATATTAGATAAAGAAAAAATAAATATTTGGAAGCAGAAATTCAATGAAGGAAAATTAGCATACAAACAAGCTATTCACACATGGACAGTTCTTGACAAACAGAAATTCAATGATGCAAGAAACAATAAACTAAACTATGTTGTTTTCTACAAAATAGATGATTTTAAGAAATGGATAAAGAACTATTAGAACAGTTACATCGTGACTTTAGATATACAGAAAAGATTAATATATACGATAGTACAGAACATTTCATAGGTGGTGATATAAGATTTGTTTTTGATGATATAGAAAATTGTACAGTAGAAGAATTGCCATATATTATATTATATAAAGATAGAAGAATATATAGATTTGTTAAATTGGCTGATAGATGTTATCATGATGACACTACTATATATTATTATAATGGACTCAGTAGATCTGATATTTGGCATGAAGTCATTTCTGTAATCGGAGAATCTTACGGCGTACACTATAATGAATACACTAATATAAGCAATACTTATGCTCAAGAACAAAGTTATTCTTGCATAGATCCAAAATATCTTGAAAAGGTATTTGAATATAATATAAATACAGAATTAGTTAAACCATTTGTTGAATTTTGTATATCTAATAAAGATAACTCAGGAATTTGGAAAAATAGTATAAACATAACACCGACATTAGATAAAAACTCATATATAGAATGGTTAACTAAAGAAATTGTGCTACTTAAAGATATATGTAATACAAAATCAGATATGATAAGAAAGGTGATCCGATGTGATTCTAATTTTAATAGCATGGTATATTGGAAAGACTGTATAAATATATTTAAAAATTATGAAACACTTAATTGATGTCATTAATGAGAAATTAGGAAAAATAATTGAAGCAGAAAATATATCTAAACAGATCACTGATGATATAATTAATGATATATTAAAGAAATCTTATAAGTTTCTATATAAAAATAAAGAAATAACTATCAAAATTATTGTTAAATATGATAGTAACATTATAATGGGAAGTAAGGATACTGTTAATTATGATCTGAATAACGCTACTATTAAAATTCACTGCCCGAAAGATAATATTAATAGATCTATATTATTGAATGTTATAGAACACGAAATTTTACACGCAGTAGAAGATTTGATCTTTCATTATGAAATAACAACAGCATTAACAAATGCGAACAACATATTGTTTGGTAAACAAAATTCTAATACATTAGAACAAAGTTATGATAAGAATGTTGCTATACTTATATACTTGCTTGACTATCATGAAAGACATGCATATACAAGTCAATTAACTAATGATATAAGAAAAATTGTTAAAGACAATAATTGGACGAACAATAATTTTTCATATAATGATTTAGTTAAAGAACTACATAATACAATGCCATGGAGAACATATTTTATGTTTGATAAGATGATTGATTTGTTTAGTAATAATGAGAAATATCTTTCATCTTATAATAGAATAACTAATACCAATTCTACAGATAAGGAAGCTATAACTAACTTAAAAAGAAAGTATAATAAGTTCAGGAAAAAATTTGAACAACTTGTCACAAAGATAACATACGAAGTTTTAAATTCAGTTAGCTAACTTTACTATTTTAATTTATGACACTTAATACTATATATAATGAAGATTGTCTTGTTGGGATGCAAAGGATTTCTGATAAGTCAATTGACTGTATCATTTGTGACATACCATATAACATGACAAAATTATCTTGGGACTGTCTTATTCCATTTGATAAGTTATGGGAACAATATAATAGAATAATCAAACCAACCGGAAACATTGTACTGTTTTCGGCTGGGATGTTCACGTTTAAATTGATAGAATCTAATATAAAGGATTTTAAATATAGGTTAATTTGGAAGAAGAATGTTCCAACAGGCATGGCTAGTGCAAAATACCGCCCAATGAAATATTATGAAGAAATCTGTATATTCAATAAAGGCGGTGCTACATATAATCCAATAATGAAGCCACGTGTTGGTATAGGTAAGGCATGTTATAACTATGACCATTATTGTGGCGAAAACAATCATATTAATTTTGATAAGAAAAAGAAACGATATGACCCAGACTTTGTACAACCAAGTGATGTATTGGAGTTCAATGTAGTACCAAATAGAAATGGAAAATTACATCCTACACAAAAACCTGTTGAATTGGTAGAATATCTAATAAATACATATAGTAATGAAGGTGATGTTATATTAGACAACTGTATGGGTAGCGGAACGACTGCTATTGCTGCTATGAATACAAAAAGAAACTTTATAGGATTTGAATTAGATAAAAATTATTGGTTTATTGCAAATGCAAGAATTGGTCAAAATAGTTGAGAACTTTATTATGTTACAATTGTACCCAGGTATGACGAGTCGTCAAATATGTAGGGAACATTATATTGGTTGGAACATAAATCATGCATTGGATAATATAATACAAAACACTATACAGGAAGACAAATATCTTATTATATATAAAGACAAGTTTATAAAAATTAAGTATTTCTAATAGTAATACACCTGATGGATATTTTAATATATTATATGATGGATATAGTACAAATTGGTTGTTACATGAACTGTTATTCATCAATTCATCAAAATTAAACATACCAATGAACTGTATTGATTATAAACAAACAATAAATATATTTAAATAAATATCTTCCTATGACTAAACTATGTACCAAATGTGGTACTTATAATGATAGTTTAAAGTTAAGTGATAGAGTATTTGTTTGTCCTAACTGTGGTGACACGGAAGATAGAGATGTTCATGCAGCACAGAATATGGTTTGGTTGTATGATAATCTAGGTGTGGGACGCACCGAAGTCAAGCGCGTGGAGCTTCAACGTATTATAACAGAAATCTGTTGTAGTCAAGAAGCTACGAAACGCGAAGATCATCCTCTTAACTGGGGATGGTTCGTTCACTAACTATATCTCCATGGAATGTTTACTTCTCATTTGATAAGTTTATTGTAAGATTTAACGAAGATTCAGATTATCTTAAATCTTTTAATAACATAACAGAAACAAATTCTAATGTAAAAGATGCGATAAAAAATCTTACTAGAAAATATACTAAATTTAAGAAAAAATTTGAATCGCTTGACCCCCAAAAATAATATTTGACGTGCTTTATGAAAGAACTAAACAAGATATATAATGAAGACTGCCTTATTGGTATGTTAGATATTCCTGACAAATCTATAGACTGTATCATTTGTGATTTGCCATACGGGACTACGCCATGTAACTGGGATAAAATGATACCATGCGAGAAACTTTGGGAACAATATGAACGCATCATTAAAGATAACGGTGCGATATGTTTATTTGGGCAGGAACCATTCTCATCATTATTAAGAGTATCTAATATTAATCTATATAGATATGATTGGTATTGGGAGAAGGAAAGACTTACTAATGTATTTCAAGTAAAGCGTAGGCCAGGAAAGGTAATTGAAACTATATCTATATTTTATAAAAAACAGCCTGTATATAATCCACAAAAATTTGAACATGAAGGTCCACGTGTATCTAATAAGATTGGTGATACTGCAAGATTTTCTATAACACAGATGGGTGAATCAAAAGTACGGCCTCTTGAGTATAAAGATGATGGTACCAGATATCCATTGCAGATCATTAAAATAAAAAGGGATTCAATGTATGATACAAAATATCATCCAACACAAAAACCAGTAAAACTTATAGAATATCTAATAAAGACATATACCAATGAAGGTGATGTTATATTAGATAACTGTATGGGTAGTGGCACGACTGCTATTGCTGCTATGAATACAAAAAGAAAGTTTATTGGATTTGAATTAGATACTAACTATTATAATATATCAACAGAAAGAATAAGAAATTATGAAGAAGCTAATCTATGAAAAAATAATGCATCATACATTTCCTGACCATTCAGATGAACCTATAACTATAATGGTGAATATATACGAACATACCAACTTGTTTGGTTTATGTAAAACATACTCATATATAATAAGAAATACTAGATTATCTTACACTTACATGGATCGTGTTGTGTCAGATATCATAAAGATATATGAGCAATGTGTAAAGAACTATATATTGTGTATTAAAACAGGTAAGTATAAAGTAGTGGATGAAAATAACGATAAAGCAGAATTAAAACTATAACGACTATGAAAGAATTGAATAAGATATACAATGAGGATTGTTTGGTTGGTATGACAGATATTGAACCTAATAGTATAGACTGTATCTGTTGTGACCTACCTTATTTTAAAGTAGTAGATGCAAAGTTTGACAACCAATGGAAAACAGAAAATGAATATCTTGATTGGGTAGATAAAGTCATTTCTATATCTATATCATGTTTACGACCTGGTGGTAGTATGTTTTTGTTTACTTCAAGACAGATGAATAGAAAAATCTGTAATATATTAGATAAGTATGGACTTGAAGAAAAACGTATCATCATTTGGGCACGCAAACGAGGGTTTAATACTACTCGTGGACATGCGCTTGCATCCGGATATGAACCAATTGCTTATTATACTAAACCTGGAGGAGATACAACATTTAACAACATAAAGATTAAACCTAAAACAGATAGAAAAGAATATACTGAAGGTACATTAAAGGACGGAATAACACTATCTGATATTTGGACAGACATTTCTGCATTGCCGCATAATGCTAAAGAAAAGGTTGCTCATCCTACACAGAAACCACTTACGCTAATTAAAAGGATCTTGGAAATATCCACTAATGAAGGGGATACTGTGCTTGACATGTGTATTGGTAGCGGGACAACGGCAGTAGCAGCAAAGGAAATGAATAGTAACTATATTGGTTTTGAGATAGATAAAAATTATTGGCAAATAGCAAATGAAAGACTTAATAACATTTTGAATTGTTGTTAGAAAAGTACTATGTTGTGATGGGACAATGTTATTAAAGAAAGATAATTGAACTATAAATAATGGGTAAAAACACATTAAACATAAAAAAGATTACACAGTTCTTGAATGACGAATATAAGAACTACTCTATATACTCTGTAAGCGAACGCGCTATTTGTTCTATTACAGATGGACTTAAACCTGGTGCACGTAAAGTATTGAACGCGGCATTTGTAGGAACACTTAAAGATGGTAAGACTTGTAAGCTGCTGTCTCTGCTTGGTGATACAATGAATAAATCACTATTCGCACATGGTGACGCTTCACTTGTTGGAACTATTTGTACGATGTCTAAGGAATTCTTGAATTTCTTTAACCCGTTGGAGATAGAAGGACAGGGCGGCTCGCTCCGAAGTCCGGAACCAGGAGCACCAAGGTATCTTTATATTCGGAAATCACGTTGGACAGACATATTATATAAAACTGATTATGAATTGTTGGATTTTATTGAAGAAGAAGGGCAGATAGTAGAACCTATGCAGTATTATCCAATTATACCTAACGTGTTATGTAATTTGGCAATGGGTATTGCGAACGGGTATTCTTTCCATAGCATGTCATGGCATCCTCTTGATATTATTGATTCTTGCGTAGAAGTATTGAACGCACGTGCTGATAAGAAGGTTAAGATAACAAAAAATATAAGACCATTTCTTAGAGACATCAAACAAGATAATTGGAAATATGAAGATGGGAAATGGTTCTGTTATGGGGAATGGAAGTTCAACCAATCAAAGGATTTAATGACTGTTACTGACCTTCCAGCAGACATGACATATGTTGAGTTTGAAAAACTACTTAACAAGTTATGTGAAAAGGAATATATAAAGGATTATAGAAATCTATCTGAAGACGGTAAAGTACTATACGAAATAATATTTCCTAAAAAGTGTTTGGAAAAGGAAATAAAGAAGGATAGAACTGGTAAGCGTATAGCAAATACATTTAAACTGATTAAAGAAGTTCCTGAAGACCTTTTATGGTTGTTGGACGAAAACCACAAACTAAAATACTTTAAGGACAGATATGATGTAATTGAGTATTTTGTAAATTGGCGTAGTAAGATATATTGTGACAGAAAGAAACGCCTTGTGAAGATTCTTGAAGATCGGTATAAAGAAAATTCTGACCTTGTACGTTTCATTGAACTTGTATGTAAAGGAAAGTTAAAGATTAGAAATAGATCTAAGGCCGACATCAAAACAGATATGGATAAAGAAAAACTTCCAATTGGTCTTATTTCTACTGCAATGTCAAAATGCACTATAGAAGAACGTGACGAACTTCTTAAGCAAAATGAGTCTATCAAAAAGGAACTTGATTACATCAAAAATACTACAGAAAAACAAATGTATATCAACGATCTTAAGGAACTCAGAAAAATCGTAGAAAAGGAAATTAAATGACATCGTGAACAAAATAGAAAGAAACGTGATGCTATTAAAGTAAGAATTCCTATAAAGTGAAAATACAACGATTGGATTAAAAGAATATTTGAATAAGACATGAAAATAATTGATGAACTAACACAGGGCTAAAGACCCTGTATTTTCCTTGGTACTTTCAAATTTTGACTGCAATAAACTGCTATCATATTTGATTTCTAAAGGCTTTTTATCAGTATCGGTGGTTCCCACCGTATCTGTTTTTATATTTATATAGTTAAGAT
>NFYZ01007848.1_pt1 | contig 14715 bp, 18 predicted proteins | sample 1092561 | NCBI WGS metagenome assembly NFYZ01 (sample SAMN03609887, study PRJNA323583) | gut metagenome | isolation source: feces | host: Rattus norvegicus | place: Malaysia | collected 2013 | reverse complement strand
TGTGGTAGCAAATAAAAAATGCAAACATCTGTTCACTTCCCCAAACAAATATTTGATTAACATAACAAGCGTATTATATAAAGTTAACATAACAAACACAATCAAATAAAAAAATAAAACTTTTTTCAGAGAAACTATTGACAAATAAAACTAATGTATTATATAATAGGATCATCAAATGAGAGAGGAGAAAATCATGAATAAATTAAATAGTATTAAATATTATGATCTATCTAAAATAAATACAGATGAATTATTTGAATTTAAGTTTGGAAGTAGAGGAAGGGTAAGGTATAAAATGAGTGAAGATATTGAAGAAGAATTAAATAAAACATATGATACTGCAGATGTAACATATGTATTAATTGGAAAATATAGAATAAAAGTAAGTATAAGAGATATAAAGATAGAATTTGTTTATAAATTTGATAGATTAAGTACATTTGATTATAATATACAAAGTATAGAAAATATAATAAATAGTTGTATTATAGTAATAGAGAGGAGAAGAAAAAAATGATAGAACAAATGATATTATTAGTTTTTGATATAATATTAATAAGTATATATATGTTTATAGGATTTGTAATATTTATGATAATACAATTAATAAGTTATCGAGTATTTCATTTTAATCTATATAAATGGATATATAAAAAATTAATGGAGGAGGTGAAATAATTGGATAATGTAAATGAAGTATTACAATTAATTGAAGTTAATGAAAGCAAAGAAGCAGATGCAAGAGATTACTATTATAAACTATTAGCAATAATACCTGATAAATACAAAGATGCAATAAAAGAAATAATATCTGATGAAATAGATCATAGTATAAAATTAATGCGAATTGCTGAAGTATTAAGTAAAAATAATCCAGTAGAATATGATAAAATTATAAATTTAGGGAAGGTAAAAAAATGAGTGAAAAAGATAATATATTAGAAAAACAAAAATTTAATTCTTTATATGGTAAAATAGTTAGTGAAGAACTAAAAGAAAAAGTATATGTTATATATGAGTGTGAATGCGGTGAATTAGTGCATATATATGGTATTTATACTACAAGAGAAAAAGCAAAAATTGAATATGATAATATAATAAAATATAGAATAATAAATGAAAATTTATATATTAAAGAAATGAAAGTTAATACTTTTTATAAAGATTTATAAGGAGGAATAAAGATATGTTAACAATGACAATGAAAAGATTACAAATGAATTTAAAATTTTATGGATACTATAATGGTGAAATTGATGGAATAAAAGGTGAAAAAACACTTAATGCAATAAAAAGATATCAAGCAGATAAGAGATTGACAGTAGATGGAATTGCAGGACAAAAAACAATAGATTGTTTAAGAAATGAAATTGTAGAATTACAAAAAGAATTAGGTGTAACAGTAGATGGAGTTGTTGGGAATGAAACAATTACTGCATTCAATAATAAAGTAGGAAATGAAGCATATAGTTGGGATGATATAAAACATTTTAAAAAAGATGAATTTACATGTAAATGTGGTTGTGGTTTAAACAATATGAATTTAACAGTTGTAAAAATAGCAGATAAAGTAAGAGAATACTTTGGAAGTCCTGCAATAGTAACATCAGGAATAAGATGTGAAAAACATAATAAAGAAGTAGGCGGTGTAAGTAATAGTAGACATTTACAAGGAAAAGCTATAGATATGTATGTACAAAGTGTATCAGGTGAAGATCTCCTTTCATATTTACAAACACTTGTAAATAGCGGTGAATTAAGATATACATATTTAATTACAGGAAGTAATGCGTGTCATTTTGATATTTTATAGAAAGGGTAAATAAATGGGATTAGAACAAAGGCAAGGTGAATATGGAACATATTGGGGTAATAGTTATGATAGTTCAAATACACTTGATTTTGAGCAAATGAAAATAAATGCAAGATATATATATAATTCATTAATAGTAAAAGGATGGACTATAAATGCAATTTCTGGAATGTTAGGTAATATGCAAAGTGAAAGTAGTATAAATCCTGGTAGATGGCAAAGTGATATAGTTGCACCTGCAGATCCTGAAGATGTGGGTTATGGATTAGTGCAATGGACACCATATACAAAATATACTGATTGGGTAAGAGGTGATCCATCAACTATGGATAATAATATAAGTAGAATATTATATGAAGTAGAAAATAATATACAATGGATAGCGACATCAGAATTTAATTATAGTTTTGAAGAATTTACAAAGAGTACAGATACTCCATTTAATTTAGCAATGGCATTTATAAAAAATTATGAAAGACCTGCAGATCCTAACCAACCTTTAAGAGGTGTGCAAGCAACGGCATGGTATGAATTTTTAACTGGAATTAATCCGCCAACACATACTAAAAAAACAAATAAATTTAAATGGGTATTATATGCAAATAAAATAAGAAATAACCGATTAATAAAATAATCGGTTTTTTTTCTTGACAAAAAATTTGTTTTGTTTTATTATTAATTTAGAAAGGAGAAAATTTTATGGAAGAACTAATACAAAATTTACAATTTTCTAATATTATTTGGCAAATAATAACACCACTTTTATTTAGTTTATTTGACGTAATAACAGGATATATTCAAGCTATAATTAATAAATGTCCTGATAGTACTAAAATGAGAAATGGATTATTGCATAAATTTTTAATTATTTTAGTATTAATATCTAGTTTTGTAATTGAATATTCGTTTAGTTTACCTAAAGTAAGTACAATGGTGTGCGTTTATATTTGTGTAATGGAAATAACTTCTATATTAGAAAATCTAAAAAAAGCTGGCCTTAATTTAAAAATTTTAGAATATTTTAATAATGGGAAGGAGGAAAAAAAATAATGAAACTTAGTAAACAAGAATTAAAACAAAGAATATCTGATAGTATAACAGATAATGATGATTTGGTAATTAGTTTATTAGAAGATATTGAAGATAGCATGATGGAAGATAGTCCAGAATATATAATGGATGAAACTGCAAAAAAAGAGCTTGAAGATTTAAAATGGAAATATGATGATCTAAAAGCTAAATACAAAGAAAGATTTTTAAACGGTAAAGAAAAAGATGAAAAAGATGAAGGATTAGAAGAAAAAGAAGTAATTGATGTAAAAGAAATTTAGGAGGTAAGAAAATTATGAGTACAAAAGCAGTAGCTCAAGCAAATTTAAATGTAAAAAATAGTGCTGAATTATTAAGTTATGTAATAAATCAAACACCTATTTTATCAGAAAATATTGATTTACCTGTTCAAGGTGAAAGTATTAAACCAATCGGAAAAATCATAATGGGAAATGTAGCATATAAAAATGCATTTCTAAATACATTAAATTTAATTGGTTTAACAGTTATAACAAGAAATCATTGGGAAAATCCATGGAAAACATTTACTGATAAAGGAACTTTATCATATGGTCAACAAATAAGGGAAGTTATTTGTGATATAGCAAATGTATATGATTACAATGAAATGCTAAAAAATGAATATGATTTTATAAAAACGGAAGTACCAAATGTATTATCATATTTACATGAAATAAATTATCAGAAATTCTATAAAACTACAACGTCAGATGAACAAATAGCAATGGCGTTTGAAACAGAGGATTTATTTAAATTAATTGATATAATTGTAAATTCTTTATATGAAGGTTATGAATATGATATATACCAAATAAATAAATATGTACTTGCTAGAAGAATTTTAGATGGTACAGTAACACCACATCAAATAGTTAACTTTGATACATTAACAGATAGAGATATAGTTGCAGAAATGAAAGGTGTTTCAAATGATATGACATTTAGATCACCTAATTTCAATCCTGCAGGATTAAGAAAAGCAACATCTTTTGATGATCAATTTGCAATAGTATCAACAAAATTCGATGCTAAATTTACAACAAATGTACTTGCTACAAGTTATTTTAGAGATAGTGCAGAAATGAAAGCACATATGGAATTATGTAATGGATTTGGTAACTTTGATACTGCAAGATTAAATCATTTATTTGCAAAAAGAGATGATAATGGAGAAGTAATAGAAGAAGAATATGTAGCAGGATATACACCATTAACACAAGATGAAATGAATAAATTAAATCAAATTCCATCAGTAATAGTTGGTAGAGATTTCTTCCAAGATTATAGATATGGTATGGATAATTCAAGTGAATATGGTGCAAATTTAAAGAAAACAGAATTTTACAATCCACAAACATTAAAAAGAAATCACTTCTTACATGTATGGGGTTGTATATCTACTTCACCATTTGAAAATGCAGTAGTTTTTGTAAAAGATACACCAGCAGTAACAGGTGTTACTGTATCACCTGCAGAAAGTACTGTATCTGCAAGTATAGGAAAAGCACAATTAAGTGTAAAAGTAGATACAACAGGATTTGCAAATCAAGCAGTTGTATGGTCAATAACAAAAGGTGCAGAACAGGGTGCAAAAGTAGATCAAAATGGATTAGTAACATTCCCTACTACATTTACACCTGCACAAAGTGCAATAGAAGTAACTGCTACATCAGTATTTAATAGTACAAAAAAAGGAACTGCAAGTATAACAGTAGCCTAGTATAAATAAAAGTGCTACATATAAGTAGCACTTTATTTTTAAGAAAGGAGAAGAAAATGAAACATAAATTAATTAATTCACAACTTTCTAATTGGATGACTTATCAGATGTATTTAAGGCAGTTTTTAACATTAGCTGAAAATGTCTTTATTTATGATAATATGCCTGATTATATAGATACTGCATATTTGAATAAAACATTAGTAAGGCAAGGTGCAATAGCATTTTTTTATGATGATGTACTTGAAAAAGTTTTAGCACTTCCATATACAAGCATAGGATCTTTAGATGTATATAATAGGCCTAAAAGAATTCAAGTGTATGGTAGAAATGGATATACTAATACATTAAAAGAAGGCGATTTTATAATAATGTATGATAACAATGGCCATTATCCAATTTATATAGATATTTTGCAATACGCAGAAAGATATGCAAATATAACAAGAACAATGGATATAAATATTGCACAACAAAAAACACCTAGAATTTGGAAAACATCAACTGAAAAAGAAAAGACGGTAAAAGATCTTGCAAATGAAGTTGATGGTAATATAGAAAAAATAGTAACATATGATAATATTAATTTAGATGATATTGAACTTATTTTAGCACCTGCACCATATGTTACTGATAAATTGCAAGATCAAAAAGATAAAATATGGTCTGAATTTTTACGATTAATTGGTATATCAAATTTAAGTTTTCAAAAAAAGGAAAGAAATATATCAGATGAAATACAAGCAATGCAAGGCGGAACTATTGCAAGCAGATATGAAAGATTTGAACCTAGAAAAAAAGCAATAGAAGAAATAAATAAAAAGTTTAATCTACAAATTAAAGTTGAATATTATGATGGTATACCAACAGATAAAAAAGAAAATAATGAAGATTTGGAGGATGAAGAATATGATATATAATCCATTATTTTATCCATTTTTTTCTCCATTAAATGAAAAACCACCAACACTATATGCAATTTTAAATTCTATTGCAAATTTTGGTAAAGAAGATAAAACTAAAATAAGAGATCTTGCAAGTGCATCAAGAGAAAAAATATTTAATTTTACATATCCATTAAGTACAAAAGTAAATAAAGAAGATTTTGAAAAAATGATATTAAATCACTATATGATGCGTAGAATAGGATTTGAAACAGTAAATGCATTTCAATTACAGTTAAATGTAAAATTAAATAGTATAATGCCTATGTACAATAAATTATTTGATATGTTAGATGGTTGGGATCTTCTAAATGATGGTGAAAAAGTAACAAGAACATTAACAGATGAAAAAACAAGTGATACTACTAATAACAATACTACAAGTAATACACTAGAAAATAATTCTACTACAGAAAATATAACTGTTGCAGATAGAAGGGAAAGTGATCTACCACAAAGTGAAATAGACAATGTTCAAGATGGAAGTTACATGACAAAATATAACTTAGATAAAACAACGGTAAATGGATCAGATAATTCTAATTCAAGTGGTACTTCAACTACAAATGGATCAACAAATACAAATGAAAATGCAAAAACTTTAGAAGAAATTAGTAGAACACCGGCAGATAAAATAAGTATATATAAACAATTTCAAGAAAATTTAACCAGTATATATCAAATGATTTTTAACGAATTAGATGATTTATTTTATGGTTTAATATAGGAGGTAAATATGAGTAATATAAATTATAATATTAATAAATTAACACCATTTAAATTTTTCTGTTTAACTAACTTTCCTTTTATAGAAGAAGATTTTGATGCATTAACCTATTATGAATTATTATGTAAAGTAGTAGAATATTTAAATAAAGTAATAGATACGGCAAATGCAATAGGAACACAAACAGAAGATTTGACAAACGCTTTTAATGAATTAAAATCTTATGTAGATAATTATTTTACAAATTTAGATGTACAAACAGAAATTAATAATAAATTAGATGAAATGGTACAAGACGGAACATTACAAAATATTATAAGTGAATTTTTAAAAATTAAAACTGAATTATTATTTAATTCTGTTTCTGAAATGTTATCTTCTAATAATTTAATAGAAGGTAGCACAGCTAAAACATTGGGATATTATAATTTTAATGACGGTGGAAGTGCTAGATATAAAATAGTAAATGATAATTCTTTAATTGTTGATAATATGACAGTTTATTTATTAAATAATGGTTTAAAAGCAGTATTAATATATGATACGAAAATAAATATAATGTCTTTAGGAGCAAGAAAACAAGACAAAGAAAATAACAAATATGATATAAAACCATATATAGAAAAATACTTTGATTTATTAGATAAAAACAATAATAGATTAATTTTATATATTCCAGCTGGAGTGTGGTATTGCTCAGCTTATGAAATATTATATACTTATGGATTTGTTATAGAAGGAGATAACCCTAACTGGCAATCTTATGCTTCTGGTGGAACTACTATATGTAGTTATGAAAACAACCAAAGTTATATATTTAAAATAGGAAGCTCTAATGTAATGGTAAATAATTTTACATTTAAAAATATTACTTTTTCTAGTGGAGATTTTCTATACTTTGAAAACGGAAATAATTTTAGAATTTCCGATAACAATACTAAAATAATTGAAAGCGCTTTAAATCTATATTATGCTAGTTTCGGTATATTTGAAAATATAGCTTTTAATCATATTATCGGACATATAATGGCTGTAACTTCTTCGTGGGAAATGCGCTTTGATAAATTATTCATTAGTAACTGTTCTAATATAAATGATTGTTTAATAGATTTTAGACCAATAGACGCGACATTAAATGAAAACGCTAATATTTCAAATTTTGAAATACAAGAGTTAAACGTAGAAGCTATTAACGGAAATATAATTAAAACACAATTAGGTTGCAACTTAATAGATAGCGTTATTAATAATTTTCATTTCGAGCCTTTTACTTGTAATTTAGAAAATTGTAGTCAACACGAATTAAACGATGGCGAATTCGATAGTAATAACGTAAAACATTTAAGCCTATTCGATATTAACGGCGATTGTCATATATTAGTAAATAACATTTTATTAAATAATATCGCTTTTAGATATATAAAAAATGATAATACACAATACATATATGACACAATATATAATATAACAAATACTAATAAATACGCTGAATTTTGCTCACAAGTTGATAATATTATAATACAAGGTATGAAAAGAATATTAAATATTTTATTACAAGAAACTATCGATAATACTGTTAAAGCTTCCTCAACATTTATTTTAAATAATATTATTAATACTACGCCGTTTGGTTGTATATTTAACGTTAAATATTTTCCAACAATAATAAATAAAGCAATTTTAAGAAATACAAGAAATCAAATGTTATCATTAATGAATAATAATTTCAACGCTTTTTGTAATTATACCCGTAATGCTGACAATGACTCACGAAGATTTTTATTTTATGATAGTGAGGTAATAAATGATAATTTATTAGCTGTAAAACCTAATATTACAACTACTGGTATTTTCTGTAATACTTCTATTAAAGGAGATAAAATATATATTAGAGCAAAAATAGAAAATGGAAAAACTTATAAATTAACAATAGGTAAAACGGATTATTCTAGAAATTTAACATTTGATTTAGTTGGAACTGGAGAATACAAATTATATGAATTAGATATGACACCTATATCATCATATTTTAAAGATGATCCAAGAATTATATTATATTCAGCTAATACAAATACAGAAGAAATAGATGTAAGCTTAGATTATTTCTATTATGAATAAAAAAGAGAGGATAAAACCTCTCTTTTATTTTAAATATTATATAATTGTATTGTTCAAACTATAATTTCCTACATTTGCGTGATTATGCCATATAGTTATACCACGTCTGCATGCATTATTTATTACTTCCATAAATTGTGCAGGTACATCACCATTACCTATTACTTCATTTGCACCTATTTCAACATAATTCCAATATGTTCTACCTGTTAAGTTTGGCACTTTTACTTTACTTATTTTATAACCAAATCTATCAAAATAATTATCAATAACTTCCGCTATTTCTTTTTTAATAGACATATTATAAAAATAAAAATCATTTCTTCCGCCTGCACTTATAACATCACCTGAATTAATATTTCCATTTGCTTGAGGTGGTATTTTACTTTCTTTATATATTTCACCAATAGTATTTGCTATTGAAAAAGAAGAACTTACAATTCCTAACGGATTACCTGTTATTGCTGAAGATACTATACCAACTCCTGCACCTGCAATTTGTAATCCTATATTTGTGCCATTTTGCGTTAACCAATTTGTATAAACATCTGTTTGCCAACTACATATTGGAAATTTTCCTAGATTAATTCCTTCAATATCATTTTCTGCTATACCTTTATAATTTAATGGTATCATTCTTACAGATCCTGATGGTGTTACACAACATTCAATTTTAAATGCAGGTATAGTTTGTACTTTTTCACCATTTTCTATCTTATAAAAATCTTCTAATCTATATACAACATCTACACCATTATTATTACTAATTAATAAATATTGATATGGATATGTAAGAACCTTTTTATTTCTTGGTACATATCCATCTATTGTCGAATTACTTAGATCTATATTTTTATTATTAATTCCTTCTTCTCCATTTATATATCGACTAGTAACTATATTGCTACCTGCATATAGATGATCTGCTCTATCTGCACCTGTTACTAAAAATTCAGGTAACATAAATAAACATTTTATTGCATCTGATGTACCATTGTTTTCATAATCTTCAAGCCAATTATTTAAATCATTTATACCTTCAGCATTATTATGAAATACATAATATCGTAAACCTGCATATATTCCATCAGTTTGTACACCACCTTTTAATGCTTTTTCATTATTTTCTGTTGCACCTAAAACAATAACCATATCTGTACCAGTATATATACCATCACTATCTCTTAACCATCTATTTTTTTTATTTGCAATAAATTCTCCTAATTGTAATCCTTCTTCTTGCACATACTTACCTACAATATCATCTGATACATGTTCTCTTAATACATAGCAAGGTTTAACTTCCCATTTTCCAAACCATGTTGCCCAACTATCTACAGTATAATCAATTTCTACTGCGTTATCAGATATATATTTTACATTATTAATAAATGCAAAAAACCATTTACTGCTATAATCAGTATTTTGAAATGCCATATAATTGCATTGTAACGCAATTCCATATGGAACTTTTACATATATTGTATTTTGTGGTCTAATAAAAGAATATGTATTATTACTATATAATTTATTATTTTCTACTAATGTAACCATCTGATCCTCTGTATAATTTAATACATTATTATAACTTTTATCTAATTTAATTCCTTTTGCTAATATAATTCTACTATTTAACATATTTACCTCACTTTCTTATTTCAAAATCTATACATTGTTTAAAATCTGTACCGCATAGTAAACTAGAATAAAATATTTTATTTTCTCTAAATTCATTAAATAAATTTACGAGCTTTTTATTTTTTATATCTGCATTATATATACTTCTTTGCCAATATGGACTAATTTTTATTACATCTGAAAAAACAAAAAATTTTTCTTTAAATTCTCCAGTATATGGATATATAAAAAAGCATACGTCACTTGTTTTAGAATCCTTTAAATACTCACATATAAATTTAAACGATTTATACTGAAATCCAAACCTGAATAATATTTTATAACATTTTTTAGTTTTAGGTAGTAACGGTTGCGGATCTACTTGCCAACTTCCACTATCAATCATTGTTTTTGCAGATCCTATTGCCATCTGCTTACCACCACTTGATCTACAATATTCTATTGCAATTTTTACATCATTTGTTTCATTATGTATTATTTTAGTTTTGATTTCACCTTGTTTTTGATTTTTCATTATATCAGTTAGTCCCCATGCTTGTAAATAAGGACATACTCTTGATACTGTATTTCCTACTAGCCAAAGTTTTGTTGTTCCTCTTTTTCTATCTACTGTTGAATAAAAGGTCATTAATTTATTTGGTTCATCTGTAATATATACACCTCTACTCATAAATTCTTCATATATTATATCGTCAACATCTAAAAAACTAGCACTTGAATACCTTTGTTCTAATGATAAAGGTATTGCATATCCTATTTTTTCTCCTCTTTTCTTTTTAAATTCTTCAGTAATAGTTGTTAAATATAATTCATTTCTATACATTGTAATACAATTATATTTTTTATCTGTCAATTTTTGTATATCTACATCACTAAAATATTTTTCTATCCAATCAGATTTAAGATCCTCTGCCCATCTACGCATTAATATAAATCTTCTTTTTGTTTTCAAATATTTTTCTACTGCTTTTTTATGTTTAACTTGATACGATTTTCCATTCGATTTTTCACCATAAATTAAATTATAATTTGCATCTTCTTTATCTATATTATCTAAATTATAATGTATTTGTGTTATCAATTTACTATTCCTCCTTAATATATAATTTAGCAATCTTGTTTTCTATTTCTTCTTTAATTGTTTTATATACTTCATCATTTGCTCTACCTGATGCAACATTTCCTTTATTAAAGTTTTTTTCTTTACATATTTTATTAACTGTTATTTTCTTGAATTTTTTTACATACTCTTTTGCATCCATTATTATATCACCTCCTATTCTTTATATATAGATCTTTTACTTGATTTTTCAGAAATTAATTCTGCATATTCAAGTGATTTTCCTAGTTTATAAGTATTAGGTAAAAGACAACATCCGCTTTTATCATTTACTTTATATTCTTTTCCTAAATAATCTTTTATTACAACTTCTTTCATATCTTCACAATAAAATAATAAATTTTTATTTGTATTTTCAAATTCAAAAACTAGATCATCTTTAAAATCTTCTAATTTTTTTAATTGCTTAGCACCTGTCTTTGGTACTCCTGCAACTGTTATTCCTATTTTACCATCTATTTCAAACGCATACTTTTTCGCACCTTGTGTTATAAATCTGTCATAATGTTCATCTGCATCAAATACTCCTAACATTCTTTTTTTACCTTTTGTATCAAGTGGTGCAAAATTTTCTATATCTATATCTAATTTCTTAGATACAAATTCTATTTTTCTTTTTACAAAATCATTATAATCTTCTATTACTTTTTTATCATATCCAGAACATAACTTCATACTATCAGTATCACAATATATAACATATTCATCAAGTTTTATTACATTTTTTAGTAAATTATTTCTTGCATATGCAGTTACCCATACACCATAGGCAAAACTTAAAAATGCTTTCTTTTTTTCTTCTTCTAATGAAGATTCTATTTCCTCATTTGTTAGTGGTATTTCTTCCCATCCTTTTGCATCATCATATTCTACTCTATCTCTTATTGTATTTGTAACAGTCATACCATATAAAGAATTAAATCTATTTTTTTCCTTCATGTATTCTAATTCTTTTCCTTCTACACCTTTAAATTTAGTCTTATTTACATATTTTTTTAATATAAATTTAATGTATTGTATAGGTAAATAATTGTAAAAACTAAAATAACTTTCAGTAATTTCATATGTACAATCATACATATCTAATATTAATTTGAAATCAATATCAGTTAATACTATTTCAATTTCATCAGCTTGTATTATTCTTCCATTATCATATCTTGCACATTTAATATATCTACATTTACTCATACTTATATAATTATTATAATATTTACACTTTAAATCTTTAAATTTAACTATTAATATATATGCAAATCTATTATTTAAATCTTTTAATGTCTTTATATTACATTTTTTAAATTCACTTGAAGGAAATTTATGCGTAACCATAACATAAGGATAACTAGAAGTAAAATCCCAACTATCAACATTTTCAATTATTTCATCTGCATGTATCCAATTTGCATGCGTATATCCTCCCGCAAAGCATTCAACTAATAAATTATATACATGCGGATCAATATTAATTGATCTTCTTACTTTATTTCTATATGAATAATCCTTCATTACTGCATCTTTTAATTCTTTTCTTACATGTCCTGTGTTGGTTAATGGTATTTTATCTATTCTTTCATATGTTTCTAATTCTTGTAATATATAATAATATACTACTAAACAATCATATTCACAATATCCCATCTCTTTATCAGTTAATTCTGTAATTGAAGTTCTTAATTTTGAATAATCAAGATCTCCAACTTTTTTTTCAACCGGAAGTTTATATAATCTTGGTAAAGATGCTAATGCACAATTACTCATAGTAAAGCTACATCTGAATTCAATATTGTAATCTTCTAATTCACATCTTATAACTTTATGCGATTTTCTTGCAAAAACATTATTGACTTTAAAAACAGATTTAAAAAATTGAAATTCAAATGATAAGTTATGCACAAATATTATTTTTTTGTCTGGTACATTAAGTTCTAATTCTTCAATAAATTCAACAAATTCATCCCATGTCCTTCCATAATATACTTTATCATTAATTCCAAACATCCATATATACATACATGATTGAGGTATTGCATTTTCTTTTTGTTCTTCATTTAAATTATTATATGTTATTCCTGCATATACTTTATTATTTAATAAATAATATGATGTAGTTTCAATATCAAATGTATATATTGTATTATCTATTTTTTTTCTTTTACCTACAATTTTACTTTCATGCCCTTTATATTCTTTATAATACAACATATATTGTTTACCTCTATTTTACATATTTTTCATATATAGCTCTTATTCTTACTAACATATCAAGATCATTACCAAATTCTATATATTTTCTTATAGAATTAGTAAAATCATTAAGATCCGAATTCTGTTCTTTTGCACTTTCTATTTCTGCCCAAAATTCACTTGCACTTAAATATTGAGGCACAAAAAAAGTAAAATCTGTATCTTCAAACATTATATATAAGGTTTCTGCCTCTTCATATGTTAAATCCGCTTCTTCAGTTCCTAATGCTTTAGATATACTTTTTATTTGCTTTTCTCGTACTTTTTTTATTCCTGCTACTGTACTAGTTTGAGAATTTAAAAATTGATTTGTTGCTTTTATTGTTGCTCTTAATTGAGTTATTGTCATACTTTTATTTACTCTTACTCTACCTGTTTTTGTCCATGCTTGCAACGGTTCTATATCTAATCTATTTTTTAATTTTCTACTTGCCCATGTATCTTTACCAAAAGCCCTTTCAAGTCGTACTAATCTTTGATTTGCTCTTTTAGATAATTTTGTTAATTCTCTAAATAGTTCTGCCTGCTCCTCTGTCATCTCTTTTTTTGCCATTTGTGTTACCTCCAATTATTAAAATAGGGCTTTATTAAAAAGCCCATTATTTTATAAAAGTTCAAATCCTAATGCTTTGTTAGGTGAATTAGTAACACTTTTCTTTATTATCTTTATATCTATTCCTTTTTGTATATCTTCTATACCAAAAGTTCTTATTAAATTATATATTGATATAGCAAATATTTTACTAGCAGTTACATATCTTTTACCATCTTTATCTATTAATATAGTAACTACTGATACTTTCTTGTCTTTTATTACTTCTCCAGTTTGTTCATTTATTTCTATTTCATCATCAGATAAATCACTTACTATTCTTTTCATAAATATATTTACTACTGTTATTTCTTGACCTACAATATCATTTAATTTAATATCACATTCACCATTTTCAATATTAAATATTTCTTTTTTGTCTTGCAATGTAGTTTGCGTCATTATTTGTGTTCCTGTATCTGTTGTTCCTTCTGATTTTAATAATGCTAATTCCTGTTTTTCTTCTTCAATATCTTCACTCATTTTAACCTCTTTCTTCTATTTAATGCATAGATGCAATATATATTTCAAATGTTCTCTCTCATTTGATGATCCTATTATATAATACATTAGTTTTATTTGTCAATAGTTTCTCTGAAAAAAGTTTTATTTTTTTATTTGATTGTGTTTGTTATGTTAACTTTATATAATACGCTTGTTATGTTAATCAAATATTTGTTTGGGGAAGTGAACAGATGTTTGCATTTTTTATTTGCTACCAC
>NFYZ01012325.1_pt1 | contig 14749 bp, 28 predicted proteins | sample 1092561 | NCBI WGS metagenome assembly NFYZ01 (sample SAMN03609887, study PRJNA323583) | gut metagenome | isolation source: feces | host: Rattus norvegicus | place: Malaysia | collected 2013 | reverse complement strand
ACCGAATTGCAAATGTATGTTAACGAGATTATGTGAGGATATTATGCTTTACGATTATACCGGAAAATCTGAAGACGGCGTACTTGAACTTTTACCTGAAAGCGCTGAAGATGATATGGTGGTGATATATTGTGTTGGTTGTCAATCAATGCATGATGAAATTTTTAAACGTGAACCAAGAAACTGTTGGCACAGGAGCATGAGATGATTTATTATCTTGAACCTTGGGCTTGGTTAACAATGGCTGTAGGACCTGTTTTAATTGGTTTATTCTTTTCATGGTTAGCGAGGAAACTGTAATGTTATATGACCCAAGCGGTTGTTCTGAAGATGGTGTGATTGTTCTGGAGCCTGGGCATCCAGTTGGTGATGTATATCGCACCGTTGAAGTATGCGAATGTAATTTCGTTGAAGGTAATACTGGCGGAATTTCCATTGAGCAAGATGATGATGTTATTTACCTGGACCCTAAACAAGTTGAAGAGCTTTATCAACATTTAAAACACAATCGGTAGTTTACGTCTTGGTAGGTCTATGTTATAGTAGTCCTACCAAAAACAAATGGAGAACAAAATGAAACTTTTGCTTATCGCTTATGTTGTAGTACAATACAATTATCCGATGTTTACTTATAACATGGTAAACGGCATAGTGAATATTATTGAAACGAGTATGGTAAAATGACCCGTGAACAAGCTAATAAATTGATGGACCTTATCCGTGACTTGCGCGAAGCTGATTCAGATTTGAATGATGTAGCTTATCATGCGGTAAATGATAATGTAGACTTTTATGAAAATCAGGTTGATGCTTGTCAGAATGCTTTGGTGAATTTTGTTGAAACTTTAATTGGTGAATAATATGAAAACTGTAATTGAAACAACCGAGTTGTTTGGTGATTTATGTATCGAAAAACGTGGTTATGTGTATGTTCTGACACAAGAAGATGATGCTGCTACTATTCTTCCTATGGAACTGGACAAGATTTTGAAACTCAATCCACCGGGTCATGCATCTGTAATTAACATTAATGAAGACCTTCAAGTTCGTTTTTATCATGGACTTTATAGTGGGGTTAATATCGAAACTGAAGACGAATGTTTTTCTATTAATAATTGGAAAACATTCGTCGCTAAAGTGAAAGAATTCATGGAATCTGAAACAGCCAAAAAGGCCAAACTTCAATGGGCTAAATGCCGTAATGCTTTTATTACAAATCAGGACCGCCCTGACTATACAACAGTCCTAGGCGTTAATCCTTCTTATGAAGATGGTGATGTCGTAGTTATTCGTCAAATTGATGACCTTCGTCAACATATCGTTACATTAGACAAAGATGAAGCAGTTGCTCTTAAAGCTTATCTTGATTCTATTATCCCGACTTTGAAATAAGGAATTATTATGATTATCAATGAAAACTCTTGGCACTTTAAAATTTATGCCGCGTTCAATAGTACATGGAATCGTCCGAAAACGTTGTGTGCTTATTTTTGGAAAACGTTAATCCCGGTATTGGCTGTTTCAATTATTGGATTTGCGATTTTAGCAGCAGTAACAATCATTGGCCAAGAAATTTTAACTAGATTCTTTGTTTTTAGCAGTCTATGGACATTAGTTCCGGCCTCAATTGGTGTAGGCATTTTAATGGTAACAGTCATGGCTTTTATTTCTGCCGGGTTGGTAATTGGTCCGTCTTGGTTGTTAGACAAATATAACGACAGAAAATATTATAAAGAAATTGAGCTCATTGCACAAAACCAAGAACGAATTAAAAATGGACTTGGGCCTATTGAACGTAAGAAATCATTAATAGGCGAATACCTTAAAGCTCGTAAAGAAAAAATCTGTCCTACTCTTGAATATAAGGCTAAATGATGAAAACAATTATGAAAGGCTACTTTGGTAGCCACCTTTATGGAACGTCTACTCCTGAATCTGACGTCGATTTTAAAGAAATTTATGTCCCTCACGCTCGTGATATCTTGACCGGTAACGTTAAAGAACACATGAGCAAGAACACGAATAACACATCTTCTAAGAACACAAAAGACGACGTGGACCATGAGTTGTATAGTCTCAAATATTTCTTTAAACTAGCTGCAGATGGCGAAACCGTCGCATTAGATATGCTTCACACTCCACCAAGTTTAGTAGTTAAATCTGATTTGCCTGATGTATGGAAGTATATTCAAGATAACAGGTCTCGTTTCTATACCACTAACATGAAATCTTATTTAGGGTATGTCCGTAAGCAAGCTTCTAAATACGGTGTCAAGGGTTCTCGACTGGCTGTTCTTCGTCAAGCCCTTAAACGTTCTAATGAATGGGGACAATACTTTGATAATGGTGCAGTAATTCGTTTATCACATATGAAGAATGTTCTGCCTGTAGGTGAATTTGCTTCGTGGGTTGAAACCGAAAACGAGAAAACAGGTAAGCAAACATTCTATAATCTGTTAGACCGTAAATTCCAAGACACATTAACCAATAAAGAGTTCAATGCCATCCTGGTTAAACTAGAAGAGAACTATGGCGAACGTGCTCGTAAGGCAGAAGCTAACGAAGGTATTGACTGGAAAGCATTGAGTCATGCATGTCGTGGTGGACTTCAACTATTAGAAATTTATAAAACCGGCGACCTGGTTTACCCACTTCAGGATGCTCCATTTATTCTCGATGTTAAGCTCGGTAAACATACGTTTAAAACTGTACAAGAATTCCTAGAAGATACCGTCGACCAAGTTGAACATGCGTCAGAACAAGCTGCCAAGAACGGTATGCAACAAAAAGTAGATATGAGTTTCTGGGATGATTTCCTTGAACAAGTCTATCTCGAAAATCATAATTCTTACTATAAATAAGTAGATAAATAACCATTAACTTGAGGTAAATATGAAAAAATTAGTAATTGGTTTATTCGCAGTAATGATGGCATTCTCTGTTGGTGCTACCACGGGTGCAGGAGCTGGTGGTAACCAGTCTTCTGGGCCTTCTAATGGTTCGGTAAATGCATCACATTCTCAGGGTATTGAGAACATTAGATCAAGCTATATTAATAGCACCGCCGGACAAGCAACTGAAGCATGGTCAAAGGGCCGAGTAGTTACTCGCTCCGTATTCTGTGATATGCCTAATTATGTTGCTAAGTGCGATAAGTAAATGTGGGGACCTTCGGGTCCCTTTAGGGGGTTAAAAATATTTTTAAAAAAGTAGTGTACATGCTTTTAGGATATGTTATTATAGACCTATCGAAACGAAATGAGTAAATTGGAGAATAAAATGTTCAACGTTCAAATCAAAAAAGGTATCTATCGTAATAACGAAATCTCTGGTTCTTATGTTGCCACAAAGACATGGTTCCCGGCAAAGCTTAATCCTGAATGTTCCCACTTAGGTGATGGTAAAATTTTCGTTATGATTGATGGTTCTGAACGTGGAGTATGGGTCTTCAAATCAGACATCGTAATGGAAGGAGTTGAGACGTCACCAGTTGCAGTTGTTGAAAGCACTGAAGATATGAAAACTCGTATCAACAAACGCTTTAAAGTAATGAACATGATGACGAATGGCATTATCGATGGCAAAATTCGTTCACTCATTATTTCAGGTGCTGCCGGTATTGGTAAGACGTATTCTCTGGATAAAGCACTTAATAGTGCTAATGATAACGGTTTCATCAAATACAAAAGCATTAATGGTAAAATCTCTGGTATTGGCCTTTACGAACAACTTTGGCTCAACCGTGATGCAGACAGCGTTCTCTTAATCGACGATGTTGATGTATTCTCGGATATGGATATTTTGAACCTTCTTAAAGCAGCATTAGATACCGGAGATAAACGCAAAGTTTGTTGGAGCACTGCGTCATCTTATCTCGATGATAAGGGTATTGATAAAGAATTTGAGTTTGAAGGTACTATCGTTTTCATTACAAACGTTGATATCGATAAAGAGTTAGAACGCGGTTCGAAACTTGCTCCGCACCTTCAAGCTTTAGTATCTCGTTCAGTGTATTTAGACCTTGGAGTACACTCTAATGAAGAGATTATGGTTCGAGTTGAAGATGTAATATTATCTACTGACATGATGCAGAAACGTGGTCTGACTGATGCAGAAACGTATAAAGCATTGTCCTGGATGAAGGCTAACGTATCTCGTCTTCGCAATGTATCATTACGTACGGCTCTTTATGTAGCAGATTTTATTTCAACTGATAAAGATGGTTGGGAGGAAATCTCTGAAGTAACTTTACTGAAATAATCTTATAGGAAGTTCTGAGGTAACAAAAGCCATAAAGATGAATAATCATATGGCTTACCTCAAAGAAGGACACAAGGAACCTACTGAGGGCATAGAAATATTTAAAAATAATGATGTACAAATCAAAGAGGATATGTTATGGATTTTATGCAAAAAATTAAAGCCGCAGTCGAACTCTATGCTCATCGTATGGTTAGTTCTACAATGCAATATAGCGAGGAGGTTCGCCAGGACTCTTCCTTGAAAGGAAAAACTAAAGCCTTAATTACCTTAGATCGTTTGCAAAAGAATGCCATAGAGATGCTCCAGTACGACAAGGGTGTATATAAGAAAGAACAGGAAGAGAAACTTAAATCTGAAAAATTACAGAAAATTCCGAAATCGGTTTGGTTCAGTGGAAAAAATACCGAAAAAAGTTTCTTTTAGTTGTTTACAAGGTCTATAGTTATGTTATTATAGACCTATCAACTACTGGAGGTAAAACATGAACGCTAAAGATATTTTCAACCTGGTAAATTATAACGACGGTAAATTTAAATCTGAAGCACAAAGCAAGTTCTTTAATGACGTTGCTTATGGTAACGAGATTACCGTGGACGGAGGTCAGATTTTCAAATCTCGCTGGAATTGGATTGCTATCATCGATTCAGTTGGAATTGTGGAAGTCTACAAAAACACTAACAAAAAACGTACATTATTCTGGTCTCGTGAAACTAACGAGCAGTACAAAAAGGATAAAGCATCTCGTTTATCCAAAGTAACCCAGGAAGATATCGAGTTTATCAAGAAAGATATCGAGATGTACGAAAATTTAATCGCTGAAGACCAGGCAGTACTCGATAAGTTCGATGAAATTAAAGCTTCTCATGAAATCCCTGACTTCATGAAAGAAACAGTAAACGAACGATACGCTCTCACTTCAGAACGTATTGCAAACTATACAAAACAGAAAGCAGAACGTATTAGTACTCTTCGGAAATTTGAAGAGCGTTTAAAGTCGGTTCACGCATAAACGCTTTACCCAAGGACGGGTTATAATGGTTTTGAGTTCCAATTCAATCTGAGGAAATAGTTATGAGCATTACATCTGATGCGGTAAAACATGAAATTAACGGTTTATGTGCTTCACAGATTAAAGTGTGGTTTAAAGACCATAATGATCGCAGAGCACTTAATTATGAGCAAATTGCTATCCAAGTTCATCAATTACTGACTAGTAAATTTGATTTTCATATGCCATCTGAAATCTATACTAATCTACCGCGAGCGCTTATTAAAGCGTGTAAAGGTTACGGAAAATCAATGGCCGATGGAATCTTCAGCGCGCTGAATAAACTTAACGTTCTATCGATGATTAACTCTAACAACATCCTGCGTAATCTAGGACGTACCGATTTGTTCGGTCGTGAACAGTGTAAAATGCCTTTGAAATGGATTGTTGCTCATCTTAACGAGAACCAAACACGTTTTATGGCCGTATCAGCACGCTTACAAATGGGCCTAGATCGTCAGATGAACTTTAAAACTCATCCACGTTATTCAGGTTCAACTGACTTTTATAAATGTGAGCTTCAAAAGGTTGCAGGTAAAACTGTCTTAGTAGTTCGTGTAACGTTTGAAGGACGACGTCAAGGATATTTTGACGTAATCGGCTCTGGACTTAAACATTGTGGATTTATTGACGAAGTTGATATCAAGCGAGACGGCATTGGATACCGTATTGGATATGTTTGTACTCTTAAAGAAGAGATTTCAGGACCAGCACCAGGACTAAAAGACGTTAGATATAAAGACGAGCTTGTTGAAGAAATAAAAGAAGTTGAATATGATATCAACCAAGAAGATGCTCTTAAAGACCTTATTGATGAACTGAACCAAGACGTTATTCCGGTTCAGAAATTTGAATCAAAACATGCTGAGCAAATCAAATACTTTGAAGCTTTGATTAACGAACTTAATGTAACTATTCAACAGACTGATGATGAAATCTCACGATTAGCAGGCTTAAATGGTAAAAATAAAACGGAACGAGCTAATCTTATTCAAGTAGTAAAACTTCTTAAGGAATGATGTACAACCAAGGATGGTTGGAGTATAATAAATTTTTCAACATGAGGAATATAAAATGGCTTTTATTACACGTAGAGAACTTATCAAAGAATTTACCTCGAACGCATATACCCCAGGACCTAATCCTATCCGTATGCCTGTAAAGACTCCTGAAGAGATTGAGGAAATCTGTTCATATTATGGGATTACTTCTCGTAAGTTTACTCAATTTGAATGCGTTACTAACACACCAGTTAAAGAGTTCATTAAAAATGGCGAGTTCAGTCGTTTATTAGCCAAACAGAAACTTCGTAATTTTTGTATCGGCGGTGAAGGACAATATTTCGCTAAACAGTTCCGAAATAACCTTAACAATCTGATGGCCATTGCTTCTCGTATTCGTCCTCAAGCAATTAACATGAAACATTTGAAATATACTTACGATAAGTTAGAAATCATGGTTATCAGTGAGAACGAGTTCACTCTTACGTATAAACCTAAGAATGATAACGTTGCTCGTGTATTCCACCAAGCGTTGGAAGTTTTAGGTGATAATATTCACCAGATTAAAGCAATTTATTCTCGTGAGCTTAATATTATTAACCCTATCAAGAATAAGGGCCATATCGCTATCCAGGCTCGTGTATCTATTGGTAAAAAGGTTCCTGCGCCATGGTGGCACAAAGACTCTGAATACTATCAAAATCTTAAAAAGGAAAATGCAACGTTCGAAGCGTCAATTACTGCAACCCCAATTGGCAATGCTGAAGTTCTAGGTGCATATTCTACTTCGGGTAAATCAATGTTTAAAGGTTTGCCAAATGTGTGCAAACTGTCTGCAGTAAAACTAAATGTTTCTAATGACCTTCTTCCGGCCGAAGATTACCATTACAATCAAATCAAGGCCACTATGGACCAACTGTCTGTTGAACTTGACAAAGCACAAGCTAAGCTTCGTGATGCTCAAAGTGTTGTAACGAATCTCCAGTTGCAGTATTCTAAACTTTTTAACGCAATGAATGCATTAAAATCATAAATCGGTTTACAACCAAGGATGGTTGGAGTATAATGAATCTATCTTAACGAGAGGAAAATATTATGACACGTTCACATTACATTGATTATTTTGCAGGTCTTATCGCTAATGTTCATGCCCAACGTGCTTCTGGTTCATTAGGATTTGATGTTCCACACCGAGATGTAGTAAGTGGTATTCTTCGCGATTTTGGTACATATACCGGCCAAGAAAATCATATCTGTAAAGATACTCAAAATGCGTATTCTCATTCATTAGGGACACTGCTTCAATGGTTCAAACGTTCTCGTTTATTATCTTCTACTGTAGCTCGCGATAACATTAAAAACTTTATGAAACCGAGCTTTATTAAATCTGTGACATCTAAAACCGATTTGGTTGAATTCACTATTGTTAATGATGTTAAAAAGACTCATTTAGCTGATTGGTTATCTACCATTCCTGAAACTAAATTTGCTGATAAATTTGCTTGTGAATTCAATAACCAAGTGAATATGCTTTTTAAACATTCACGTAAATTATTCACAGGCGGCGATGGTCGTACAAATAAAGTTCATGTTAAAGATTGGGTTACTGCAGTATTCAAACCAACTGGTAATGGTAACGCATCGTTATCAATTGATATCCAGGTTCCTTATTATTACTCACGTAATCTCGGTACAATGAAAGCCGAAGAAATTAATAAGCGCAACAAAACCATTCGTTCTCTGTCTTATAAACTTCGCATGATGTTACAGACTATGGATGTTGTTGAAATGTTCGACGAAACCGAAGATAACGGTTCAATGTTATTCAGTTCTCGAATTAAAATTAAACTGAAGAACCCTAATGTGTTTAAGCCTATTAAAGAACCTAAAGCAGAAAAGGTTGATATCATGGCTGAAGAACGTGAATACCTCAAATCTCGTCTGAAAGAAGTCGAAGCCCAGATTGCAGAACAAACTAAATCGTTAAAAGCTCTGAATGCGAAAGCGGACGGTTTACGAAATGCCATTGAGGTTTTATAATGAACCTACGTCTTTTAGAGGATATTGATATGAGCACTAATCACGGCTTGGTTAAGTTTATTGACGATAGTTCAAAGATTGAATTTGTTCAGCGAGATAAAATCCACGGTGAAGAAGAGTTCGTTCCTCCGGCATGGAACGAAATCATGAAAATGGTTGAACGACGTGAAAATGCTGCCAAATCGGCAGCAAAACATCCATGCCCGGAATGTGGAACTATCCAAGTCCAACTGGTTAACTGGACCACTGATAACTTGAAATTGAAATGCCGTAAATGCTTCCACAAATTTGAGAGAACATTATAATGAGATATAGCCTTCGTTGTTTTATTGCAGCTTTAGTTTTTGCCATCGTTCCGTTCATTTGGAACAGCCAGAATACTTACATGGAAACTAAAGTAATTCCTGTGGAGGTAGTGGAATTAATCTCAGGCCAATCTACAGGAAAATATTCTAAATTGGAATTTATCGCAGTTTATAAAGATGAACAAGGTCGAGTTTTTGACAGGCATGTATCACCATCGTTTTATACGCTTCTGAATAAAGGTGATACGATAGCTATAGAAATTCGTGAGATGGATATCAAACAAACTACTAAAGATAACTTGATTTGGTTCTTTGGTACGGTGCTGTTGGTTTCTATCTGTATCACAGGTTTTATTACATGTATTGTATTTGGCATTGCATATTTAATCGATGAAAGGAAAAATAATGTTTAAAGTGTACGGGTATGACTCTACTATTCATAAATGCATTTATTGTGATAATGCGAAACGATTGCTGACTATTAAGAAACAGCCGTTCGAATTCATTAATGTTATGCCAGAAAAAGGTGTATTCGATGAAGAAAAAATTGCTGAGCTTCTGGTTAAGCTTGGACGTGAATCACAAGTCGGATTGACTATGCCTCAAGTGTTTGCTCCTGACGGAAGTCATATTGGTGGATTTGACCAACTTAGAGAATATTTTAAATGACATATTCATTAAATCTTAAAGATTTCCAAGATGTATACGAAGTTTGTGCCAATGAACTTGGTCCTGATGCTCCAACTATTATTGAAGTTTTAAATGTGCTCCCTTCATCATTAGCTTACGAAGCCAAATCATGGGGTTGGAACGACACTGTCGTTCGTGATGACCTTTACGTCCTGATGAACGATATGATGGTTAAAAAGGCAGAACCGGTTGCACCAATGGTTACAATTACCGTTGAAGAATATAATCGCCTGCAAGCCATTGAAGAGCTTCTGTGGAACATTGAATGTGACCTGCCGTCAGGGCTAGAATCTTGGATTGATTATGAAGAGCTCAATAAACTCCGGGGTTAAACCGTGGTATTCTGCTCGATGGGAGACTGTCGAGCCAGACGTCGAAACGGTTTACAACGACGAAGAACCATGTTATGATGAACCTTCAATAAATGAATTAATTGATATGGAAATGGGAAGAGATTATTATGCAAGTTAAATTATTGTACCGTTTATTAAAAAATGGCAAACATGATTGGTATTTGCTTATTAAAACCGATCCGAATTTTTTCTCCGGACAACCATTTACAGTTCGTCCTACCAAACGTCAGCTTCGCAAAGCTAAACGTTCTCATCGTAACTTTTATAGAGAATATTGATATGAATATTTCTGAAACTCGCGGTAAATGGTTCAAGATTGTTAAAGAAGACGAAGAACTACAAGACAAGTTTCCTGAATTAAAGAAAGATACGATCATCAAGGTAATTGGTACTACTACCGAAGATGGTTATGGCGACCATGGCATTATCGAAGTGATGTTGAACACAGGTGAGAAACTTTGCATCTATGACCGTGATACTTCTCTTTGGTGCTTCTGGGAATCCCATTCAATAGATGAACTCGAAGAAATTGACCAAGTAGTTTGTGATGGTGGTCTTGGCGAATTCGAAGGTGAACGTATTTCTTATGCTTTAGCTAAATTAGCCGCCCAAGAAAATAATGACGGTTATGAAGGTAATCTGATGCAAGCCGCAGCGGAATACATTGAATATTTAGAAAAACGTTTAAGTTAAGGGCTTATTATGAAAACTGCATTATTTTTTGGCGAAAGAACAAACGGTCAAAAATCTTGGAAATTTGTTATAATTGGTGCTCCAAACAATCCGAACATGAGGACTTCAATCATTTCGGTAACACGTCCTACTAAGAAAATGATTCGTCAATATAAACGTTTTCATCGAGACTTTTATAACGTTTACTAAATTATAAATACCCTTATCTATTTAAGGTAAGGGTTTATCATGTTATTATCAGGCGCAAAATATAAAGAAGAAAAACAAAAATTTTATGATGCACAGAATGGTAAGTGTCCTATTTGCCACCGTGAATTAGACCCTGATGTTCAAGGTAACCATCTTGACCACGACCACGAATTAAACGGGCCAAAAGCAGGTAGAGTTCGTGGGTTACTCTGTAATCTGTGCAACGCAGCAGAAGGTCAAATGAAGCATAAGTTCAACCGTTCCGGTCTTAAAGGACGTGATGTCGACTACCTCGAATGGCTTGAAGCTCTTCTTGCTTATTTGAAACAAGATTATTCTGATAATAATATCCATCCTAATTTTGTTCCAGACAAAACTAAAGAGTTCTCAAGACTAGGTAAAGAGGAAATGATGACTGAGATGCTTCAAAGAGGATTTGAATATAATGAATCTGATACTAAAACACAATTAATAGCTTCATTCAAAAAGCAGCTTAGAAAGAGTTTAAAATGACAATTGAAAAAGAAATTGAAGGATTGATTCATAAAACTAATAAAGACCTTTTAAACGAGAATGCTAATAAAGATTCTCGTGTTTTTCCAACTCAACGGGACCTTATGGCTGGTATTGTGTCTAAGCACATTGCCAAAAATATGGTCCCGTCTTTTATTATGCATGCGCATGAAAGCGGAATCATTCACATGCATGATATTGATTATTCTCCTGCTCTTCCGTTTACTAATTGCTGTTTAGTCGATTTAAAGGGGATGCTTGAGAATGGATTTAAATTAGGCAATGCTCAAATTGAAACGCCTAAATCGATTGGTGTTGCTACTGCAATTATGGCACAAATTACCGCACAGGTTGCTTCGCATCAGTATGGTGGAACTACATTTGCGAATGTCGATAAAGTTCTTTCTCCTTATGTTAAACGCACCTATGCAAAACATATTGAGGATGCAGAAAAATGGCAAATCGCTGATGCGTTGAATTATGCCCAATCTAAAACAGAAAAAGACGTATACGATGCATTCCAAGCTTATGAATATGAAGTAAATACTCTCTTTAGTTCAAACGGACAAACGCCTTTTGTAACAATTACGTTTGGTACGGGAACTGACTGGACTGAACGAATGATTCAGAAAGCAATTCTGAAAAATCGTATTAAAGGCCTTGGACGCGATGGGATAACTCCTATTTTCCCTAAACTTGTTATGTTCGTTGAAGAGGGTGTTAATCTTTATAAAGACGACCCGAACTATGATATTAAGCAGCTTGCTTTAGAATGCGCAAGCAAAAGAATGTATCCTGATATTATTTCAGTTAAGAATAATAAAGCTATCACTGGTTCATCTGTTCCTGTTTCTCCAATGGGTTGCCGCAGTTTCTTGAGCGTATGGAAAGATTCGACCGGTAATGAAATTCTTGATGGACGTAATAATCTTGGCGTTGTAACACTGAATCTTCCTCGTATTGCATTAGATTCTTATATTGGAACACAGTTCAATGAACAGAAATTTGCCGAATTGTTCAATGAACGAATGGATTTGTGTTTTGAAGCATTGATGTGTAGAATTAGTTCCTTAAAAGGAGTTAAAGCTACTGTTGCTCCTATTCTTTACCAAGAAGGTGCATTCGGGGTTCGTCTTAAACCTGATGACGATATAATTGAGTTATTTAAAAACGGCAGAAGCTCAGTGTCCTTAGGATACATTGGTATTCACGAATTGAATATTCTTGTCGGTCGTGATATTGGACAAGAAATTTTAACTAAAATGAATGCTAGTCTTAAGCAGTGGACTGAAAGAACTGGTTTTGCTTTTAGCTTGTATTCTACACCTGCTGAAAACCTTTGTTATCGCTTCTGTAAACTTGATACCGAAAAATATGGAAGTGTAAAGGATGTTACTGATAAAGGCTGGTACACTAATAGTTTCCATGTTTCAGTAGAAGAAAATATTACTCCGTTTGAAAAGATTTCTCGTGAAGCGCCATATCATTTCATTGCGACTGGCGGACACATTTCTTATGTTGAACTTCCTGATATGAAAAATAACCTAAAAGGTCTTGAGGCTGTCTGGGATTATGCTGCGCAACATTTAGATTATTTTGGTGTTAATATGCCAGTAGATAAATGTTTTACATGTGGAAGTACTCATGAAATGACTCCTACTGAAAACGGATTTATTTGTTCAGTTTGCGGAGAAACTGATCCTAAAAAGATGAACACAATAAGAAGAACATGCGGTTATCTTGGAAATCCGAACGAACGCGGATTTAATCTTGGCAAAAATAAAGAAATCATGCATAGGGTTAAACACCAATGAATTATGATAGATTTTATCCTTGCGATTTTGTGAATGGCCCTGGTTGCAGGGTCGTTCTTTTCGTTACAGGTTGTTTGCATAAATGCGAAGGGTGTTATAATAAATCAACATGGAACGCTAGAAATGGTATTCCATTCACTGGTGAAACACTAGAGCAATTAATTGAATGTTTGAATAATGATTATGTAGAAGGATTAACTATAACTGGAGGAGACCCTCTCTATCCTGATAACCGAGATGTTGTTCATTGCATTGTTCAAACAGTAAAAAATCTTTATCCGAATAAAAGCATTTGGTTGTGGACAGGATATAAGTTTGAAGATATTAAACAACTAGAAATGCTTAAATATGTTGATGTTATTATTGATGGGAAGTATGAGAAAAATCTTCCGACCAAAAAGCTGTGGCGAGGTTCAGATAATCAGCGACTTTGGTCAAATACCGATGGGGTGTGGAAACATGATTAAATTGAATTATATTATGGATACTATAAATGATATGATTTTTCATTTTGGTCCAGAATTTTATTCACAGTGTAGTTTAGTGCTTATCAATGCTTGGTTAACCGATTAAGGGTAAATATGTATAAATTTCGTAAAGGTTTAGCTGATTTTCTTACAACTGTAACGTTCTTTTTGTTTATGGCAGTTGGAGCTATTTTTCTTATTCCTTTTACTGGTGTATTTTTCGTGATTAGTTTAATTTCTCCGGAAAAGGGTTTATCCTCCAGCGAATTCAATGAACGTTTGGACAAAATTACTAATAAACTGAATTCTGTTCTTGATAAAAAGGCTTAATTATGATTAGTTTTGAGCGGTATGTGGTAGAGAGTTGGAAAGGTTTTGATATGTTCGGTAATGACTATTATTTCTATGAATGTAGTCTAAATCCTAGTTTTTGGGCTGGACGTGAACGAGATCTCGAAGAAATTAATGCTCGTGCCGAATTGTTAGGTGAACTGCCTACGGTTTATTTTACCTTTGATGCATCCGGATTTGTTATCCAGGTTTATTTTCCTGAAGAAAACTCTGGTGAGGATTCTGTTAATCCTCCTTATTGGGCTTACCAAGGAATTATTTCTCGTGGAACAAAACTCGAACTTAAAGAACAAGATTGAAATTTATGGCATCCCTGAAGAAGTAGGACGTTGTCCAGGATGTTATACTGTTACAAAACTTTTAAAGGAGCTCAATGCTCCTTATACATTTTATAAAGTCCTCACTAATAATGGTAAGATTGAATATGACCGTCCTTTAATCGTATCTCTTGCTAAACGTGCAGGATTCACTTCACTTAATATTCGTTATCCTGTCATATTTTTAAATGATAAGAAACAAAAGAATATTGCAGAGTTTAAAAAGTCCTTGATTTCATTAGGATATGACTCTGATATCATAGAAGATTGACCAGGTGCCGCCTGGTCTTCTTTATCTCATTTCTAATATAATCCATTAGAATCTTCACTTCACTATCTCCTTGTGCCCCTCTCAAATCGAAAATATTTTCATAAAACAGTTTACATCCTCAATAGATGTGTTAAGATTAAACCATCTACTATAGAGGAAAATAAAATGACAATTGAAGATAAAGAAATTAAGGTCGACCAGTACTATTCTGTCAATGGTAATGCAGTACAGATAACCAGAGTTTCAAGCCTGGATGTTTGGTACCGTTCGATCAAATATCCAGAAATTGGTGAAATGCTTTGTGACCGTGGTATCTTCTGTTCAATTGCGAAGGAAATTAAGCCATGATTAGTTTAGATTCAAAGAAAGTTGTTCTAACTCTTAATGTAAACAACGAACGTCTGATATTCATTACCATTTCCGATTTGCATGTT
>NFYZ01012235.1_pt1 | contig 14818 bp, 13 predicted proteins | sample 1092561 | NCBI WGS metagenome assembly NFYZ01 (sample SAMN03609887, study PRJNA323583) | gut metagenome | isolation source: feces | host: Rattus norvegicus | place: Malaysia | collected 2013 | reverse complement strand
TATGAGTGTCCCTTAGCACTCCTTCTACCCTTAAGAGATAGGGAAAAAATTCGGGAGGGTGATCTTTTTGTTGGAAAAGAATAGTTTGGAAAAAATTAAAAAGGACGTTAAAGATTGTGTTGGCAAAAAGGTGATTGTAAAGGCAAATAAAGGGAGAAAGAGAACGACAACGAGGGAGGGAACTCTTGAAAGCGCATATCCAAGTATATTCGTTGTTAAAATTTCCAACGAATTTAATAGCGTTAGAAGAGTGTCCTATACTTATTCCGATATACTGACAGAAACTGTTGAGGTTACAATTTGTGAAGGTCAAAATAAAAAAATAAAAATAAGTTAAGATAGAAAGGGCAGAAATTTTAAATCTGTCCTTTTTATTATGAGACTATAATATAAAATATAAAAATTGTGATATAATAACCTTTAAGATAAAAAAATATAGAAAGGTGACGAATATGAAGAAAAAGTTGACTATTTTGATTGCCACAGTCTTAATATTAGGTAGTGCCTCTATTATTAAGTCTGTAGAATCGGATAGAAAGAGCAACGAAAAGATTGTAAAAGTAGATGAGGATGAGGCAGAAAAAATTGATATAGATTCAAAAAGTCAGCTTGAAAGCAAATGGGAAATGAATCCCAAAGATGATGTAGCTAAAAACCAAGTCAATAGAGATAAAAATCCTCGCGTATTAGAAGGACGATATATTGGTGAAGCTTTAGATCGAGTTAATAATAAAGGTGAAATAAATATATATTTAGAAAAGGACAATGATAGCAAAGTTATACATATATTAAAAGATTATGACAAGGTGGTCTTACTTGAGACATTACCTTATGGTTGGTTTAAAGTGAAGCTAGAAAATGAACAGGTTGGTTATGTAGATGCTAGGTATATAAGGGCTAAGGAAATACCGCCTCATGATTATGACAAAAATTCTGAAGAATGGGTAATCCTCTTTTCAGATGAAAGTCAAAGTGTAGATATATATAAAAACGGTGAATTAGTAGAAGAAAGCTTAGCTTCTGGTGGAACATGGGATAGCTTTACTCCGAAAGGTGTTTTTGAAATAGAATCTGGCAGAAGGGGAGAATGGTTTTTTGCAGAAAGGTTTATGCAGGGTGGAAAATATTGGGTAGGTTTTAGGGAGTCTTATTTATTTCATTCCCTTCCTTGTAACCAAGACCAGACAATAATAAAAGAGGAAGCTGATAAACTAGGTCAGCCTGCAAGTCATGGCTGTATTAGATTACCTGAAAATATAGCTAAGTATATTTATGACAATATACCTGATGGATCCTTAGTTATTATAGAATAGAAAAATAGAACATTTATATAAAAAAAGTATCGATTTAAGTCGATACTTTTTCGTTTTTATTGTAAATAGGGAATTGGGCTAGGCATTCAGCCTAGCCCAATTACGGGGAAGAAAGACCACTTGGAAGTCTTCTCATCTTATTATACACATAATTATCAAATATTGTAAATAGGTCTCTAGTATTAGATTATATCCTCGTATATTGACTAGTTTAGTATTATTTTGCGTTTTAAAAAAATATATAATTCTTCTATTTAATAATTTTTTGGACATTAATACATATATCTTTTCATAGGATAATATTAAGGTCTATTAATAGAGGGGGGAAATTTATGGCTATAGAACTAGTCAAGGATATATTAAAAGTAAATGAAGTAAAAGGAAGAGAACGGGTGGAGACTTTAGTAGAAACAGATATGTACTTAAATCGTACGAAGCCAGAGATAGAAGAAATTCTTTGGACAGATGGTAAAGCTGAAATCATGAATGTAAAAATATTTCAAAATAAGGTTTTAATATCAGGCATAATAAGATTAAATACTATTTATAAATCGAAAGAAGATACCTTTAGGATATATAGTGTAGAAACTACTAAGGATTTCAGTGAAGAAGTAGAAATAGAAGGTATAAATGAAGATATGTCTAGCCAGGTAAAAGTAAATTTAGAATATATAGAAAATGAACTCGTAGATGAAAGAAAAATATTATTACAAGCCTTAGTAAATATTGATGTAAAAATTGAGTCCACAAATTCAATTGAAATAGCAAAAAGCATTGATGGAGAAGAAGGTCTCCAAGTTTTAGAGGAAAATGTAAACTATAAGGAAACTTTAGCTTCCAATGAGTCTAGCATATTAGTAAAAGAGGCTTTTGAACTAGGAAGTCATATGCCAGATATAGAAGATGTATTAAAATTACAGTTCCAAGTTTTTGAAGAAGAAAGTAAAGTAGTGGATGATGGCTTAATGGTAGCAGGTATTGTAAAATCTACATTTATTTATTTAGGTGGAGAAAAATTAAACTCAATAGAAGAGGAAATGGCTTTTAATCATTTCATTGAAATGCCAGGAGTAGAAAAAGATTTTAAGTATTACTTAAATTTAGAAATTGATAATGGAGATTATGAGTTAAAAGAAGATATAGAGGGAGATTTACGAATAGTAGATTTTGAAATAAAAGTAAAAGCAATGGGTAGCGTATATGATGAAATAGAAAAACAAGTTATAGTAGACGCTTATTCTACAAGTCAAAAGATAAATATAGAAAAAGAGGAAATATATTTGTTGCAAAATTTACAGGATTTTATAATAAAAGAGAATATTAGTAGGGAAATTAAGGATGTAGATTTTGAAGAAATATATAGTGTTGAAAGTACTCCAGTTCTTGTTGACAATAGGTATATGGATGAAAAAATTATTATAGAAGGATTCCTATCTACCAATATTGTATATCTAGAGAAAAATTCTAAGGATATTAAAACTACCCAAGAAGAAATACCATTTAAATTTTATGTAGACGGAGCAGGTTATTTAGATACTGAAGTAAATATAGATGTAGAATGTATTCTTGAAAATCTTAGATATAATCTGAAAGATAGAGAATTTAAAATAGAAGGAAATTTAAAAAACTATGTTCAAGTTACTAGTAAGAAAAAGATAAATATTATTCAAGAGTTAGAATTAACTGATGAATTAATAAATAAGAAAAAGAGATCTAGTATTACTGTCTACATTGTTCAAAAAGGAGATATACTATGGGACATAGCCAAAAGATATAATACTACTGTAGAAGAAATAGTCCTTTCAAACAATTTATCTTCACCAGACAATCTTATGCCAGGAGAAAAGATAATAATAGAAAAACATGTAGATGTAAAATTCTAAGGGAGATTTAAATCTCCCTTTTAGTTTTCAATGAATGATAGACCTATTATTTTATGGTATAATATAGCTGTTCTAAAATTAATAAAGGAGATAAGGTATGACGGAGATGAAACTAGATGCTTATGGTAAGGTTAACCTATCTTTAGATGTACTTTCAAAAAGAGAAGATGGTTACCATAATATCAGTACTATAATGCAACAAATAGATTTAAAGGATACTATTATACTCAGGGAAATAGGGGAAGGGATAGTAATAGAAGCGAATCATCCTAAAGTACCCTTAGACTCAACTAATTTAGTCTATAAGGCAGCTGAATTGATAAAAGAAGAATACAATATAGATAAAGGAATTTATATCAAAATCCAAAAAAATATTCCCATAGCTTCTGGACTAGCAGGAGGGAGTGCAGATACTGCTATGATTCTCAAAGGATTAAATGAGCTTTGGGATTTAAATCTTTCAGAAAGAGAATTAATGGATATGGGTGTGAAAATAGGGGCAGATATACCTTTTTGTATTATGGGGGGAACAGCTCAAGCAGAAGGTATAGGGGAAAAACTAAAAAAGTTACCTAGTTTTTCAGATAAATTAATTTTATTAGCCAATCCCGGTCTTCCAGTATCTACTGTAAAGGTATATGAAAGTCTTCAATTAGATAAAATTAATAAAAGGCCAGATATAGAAAGGCTAATTAAAAATATGGAGGAAGACGATATTTATTCATTAAGCAAAAATATGGCTAATGTTTTAGAACAAGTTACCCTAAAAAAATATGAAATAATAGACAGATTGAAGAAGACAATGATTAAAAATGGAGCTTTAGGTAGCTTAATGAGTGGTAGCGGGCCTACTGTTTTCGGAATTTTTGATAGTGAAAAAGCTTTATATAATTGTAAGAAGGATTTAGAGAAAATGATTGAAAATGTCTATGTGGCAAAAACAATTTAATAATATTGAATAAAGTTTCCACTTTCTGTAGATTATAGTATTAAAACTATGGGGAAGTGGAAATTTTGTTTTTTAAATATAAGCATTTTTTTCAAACTATATTTGATATGAATGTGGTAGCTATTTCTATAGTTGTATCATTAATAGTGTATTTTATAGATTTACCAAGGCTTAGAAAAGAAGGACTTATAAAAGATGCTAAAATTGCAAAAAGTATATTTATCATATATTTAGTTGTACCACCAGTAATATATGTAATATTAAAATTTGTTTAGGAGAATTCTATGAGTATAAGTAAAGATTTAGAGAAGAATACCCAATTATTAAAAGATACTTTCAAGGATTGTAGCGATATAGTTTTTAGAAATTTCTATATAGGAAAGGATGGAGAAGTAGCTTTATTATTTGTTTATGTAGATGGCCTTATAGATAAGGCAATTTTAAGTGAATACGTTTTAGGATCATTATCCGATGAAAAAGATATAGAAATGCCAATAGGTGAAAATTTAAAATCCCATATTTTTAGTATAATTGCCAATGAGGGCATCTCCTTATCAGAAATAAATGAAGAAGAGGAAATGGAAAAAGTAATAGATGCTATTTTATCTGGAGAAACAGCTCTATTAATAAATGGTATAGAAAAGGCTATCATTCTTTCTACTAGGGGATGGAATACAAGAAGTGTCGATGAACCAGAAACGGAAACTGTAGTTCGAGGGCCTAGGGAAGGTTTTACTGAGACTTTAAGAATCAATACTAGTTTGGTTAGGAGAAGAATAAGAGATCCAAAACTAAAGTTGAAGGTGGTCAAAGTTGGTAAAAGGTCGAAAACCAGTGTAGGGATGATGTACATAGAAGATATAGTACAAGAAGGATTAGTAGAGGAAGTAAATAATAGACTTGATAAAGTAGATATAGATGTAATATTAGACAGTACTATACTAGAAAATCTTATTGAAGACAATTATCTTTCACCATTTCCTCAAATAGAAAATACGGAAAGACCAGATTCAGTGGCTGCTAGTTTATGTGAAGGTAGAGTAGCTTTACTAGTAGATAATAGTCCCTTTGCTTTAATAATGCCAGCAACTATAGGAACTTTAATGCAATCTTCAGAGGACTATTATTCTCGATGGGCAATTACATCTACTGTAAGGTTAATTAGGTACATAGCTGCTTTCATAGCATTATTTGCCCCAGCATTATATATAGCAATAACTTCCTTTCACCCAGGACTGTTGCCTACTCGTTTGGCTTATTATGTAGCTGCTACTAGAGTTAATGTTCCTTTTCCCGCTTTTCTAGAAGCCTTTTTAATGGAATTGACAATAGAGTTACTAAGGGAATCTGGTACTAGAATAGCAGGGCCTATTGGCACCACAATAGGAATAGTTGGTGGTCTTATTATAGGGCAGGCTGCTGTAGATGCAGGTATAGTCAGTCCTTTAATGATTATTATAGTGGCGGTCACCACTATTGCTTCTTTTACATTACCAAGCTATGATTTGGCGACCGGGTTAAGGTTATATCGATTTATTCTAATGGCTTGTGCTGGGGTTTTAGGCCTTTATGGGATAATGCTTGGATTTTTAATTATGTTAACCCATCTTATAAAATTAAATAGTTTTGGAATTCCTTTTACGTCTCCCTATTCTGGGTTAGGTTTAGAAGAAGGAGATTTAAAGGATACAATTGTAAAGGCTCCTATACAGAGTTTAAAAAGAAGACCAGCTTTTACTTTTCCTAAAAATAAGAGAAGACTTAGGTAAGGTGATAATATGAAGGAAAAAGGCAAAGTATCAAATACTCAAATTAAAGCTTTGATTGTTTCTGTTGTTATTGGAATAGGAATTCTTTCTTTACCTAGTGATTTAGCAGAAGTTGTAGAAAATGGAGGGTGGATTAGTATTATTTTAGGGGGGATTTTAACTATTCCTATTATAATGATACTTAATAGTCTAAACCTAATGTATCCAGGAAAAATATATTTTGAATTTGGAAAAGAAATTGTTCCACCCTTTATATTCAATGTAATGTCTTTTGTTTTTCTGGTATATCTAATAGGTATCTTAACTTTTTCAGTGCGAATATTTGGGTCAGTAATAAAGACATTCTTATTGGAAACTACACCTGTAGAAATTATAATAATTACTATGCTTTTGGTCACTTCTCATTTAGGAAGAAGTAAAATAGAGGATATAAGTCGTATGGCTCTTATAATCTACCCTATAATACTAGTTACAGCAGTTGGAGTAGTTGTGTTTTCAATACCAGGAGCAGATTTTTCTAATATATATCCTTTAGCAAATATAAAGTTGAAACCTATGCTGAGAAGTATTCCAATTGCATTTTTTGCTTATGGAGGTTATGAGATTGCCCTTATTACTATGGGGAATGTAGAAAAACCTAAAGAAAGCTTAAAATATAGTATATATGCAATAGTAGATATAGTAATAATTTATTTATTATTCTTTTTTATTACTTTATCTCAGTTTGGAATAAATGAATTAAAGAGACAAATATGGCCCTCTTTAGTATTAACAAGAGAAATAGGTTTTCCTGGGCTCTTTATTGAAAACTTAGATGGAATAGTAATGGCTATATGGGTTATGGTTATATTTGGGACTATGGGACCTGCTTTTCATGTCTCAGGAGTAATTCTATCTAGTTTATTTAATACTAAAAAACATGATTATTTTGTAACTGCTTTAATTCCTATTGTATATATAATTTCTATTTTGCCTCAAAACTTAAGAGATGTATATAAATATATGGGTAAATTTGTAAACGTAACAGGAGTTATATCTGTAGTTATTTTCCCAATTATTTTATTTCTTATAAATAAGGTAAAGAATAGGAGAGAAAGGTCATGAACAAAAAATCACTTTTTATTTTATTCTTGATTTGTTTAAATATCATATTAGTAGGCTGCTGGGACATGGAGGAAATAAATCAAAGAATATTTGTAAGCAGTATAGGTATAGATTTTAATGAAGGAAAAGAAGGAGAAGGGGATTATATAGTTACCTATGTTTATCCCAACGTATATGCTTTAGGTAAGGAGCCGACTCAAAAAGAAGAACGTTTTGTCGTTTCTACAGTATCTCAAACTTTATTTGATGCTAGTAGACATTTGGCTACTAGAATAGATAGGCCTTTTTATTTTAAGCATTTAAAAGTAATCGTTATAGGAGAAGAATTTTTAAAACATGAGGATTTAGTTAAGCAAGCTTTAGATGGATTTAATAGAGATTTAAGGATTAATAGGAATGTAAAAATAGCAGTAACAGATGGTACAGCAAAAGAGATATTAGAAATAAAACCAAAGCAGGAACCTATAACTGGAGCATATTTAAATGATGTTATTGAAAATGATTCCCGGTCCTCTAGGTTTACTCCCCAAACTCTAACAAGATTAACGAAAGAATTTGATATTAGTGATGTAACTTTAGCTCCAAAAGTAAAGAAAGTAAAAGATGACCTTGTAATTTCAGGAGCAGCAATACTGAGAGACTATAAATTAATAGGTTGGGTTGGAGAAGAGGAAAATAGAACTTTAGCAATGATGAAGGGTAGAGTAAAAACTGAATTAATAGATGTTCCTGTAGAAGACTCCACGGTAGCTTATGTTATTACAGGAGTAAAATCTAAAAATGATGTTTCGTTAGAAGATGAAAAGATAAAAGCATATTTTGACATACATACAGAAGGATATATTCAACAATATACTTTTGAAGGAGGAAAAAACACCTTCCAAGATGATTTTATTGAAAAAGTAGAAAAAGAATTAGAAAAGAAAATAAAAGAAGAAGTAGAAAAGCTAGTTTATCATATGCAAACCCATCACAAGGCAGATATTTTTGGTATAGGTGAATATCTAAGTAAGCATCATCCAAGGGTTTGGGAAGATGTGGGCAAAGACTGGGATGAAACTTTTCTTACTGTAGATTTTGAAATTAATGTTACATCAAAAGTAAGAAATACGGGAGTTACTAAATAAGAATAAAAAAACAAAATATTGTCAATACTTATTAATACTAGAAGAATATAAAGGAGTGAAAAAATGAAACATAAAAAATTAATACTCTTATTGTCCGCATTTATAATAAGTATTGCATTTTTAATTCACCCTTATGTAAAAGAGAAAAAGGCCTACGAAAATACTTTTAAAGAACAAATTATTAGATTTCATATAAAGGCTAATAGCGATGATGAAGAAGATCAAGCTCTAAAATTACGAATTAGAGATGAAATACTAGATCAAATAGGAGACAAATTTGAGACTTCCCATTCCATTGAAGAATCTAGAGAAATTATTTTAGAAAACTTAGATAATATTAAAGAAATTGCAGAAGAAGAAATAAAAAAAGAAGGAAAAGACTATGAAGTAGCTGTTAGCTTAGAAAAGGATCAATTTCCAACAAGAAGTTATGGGGATATGGTATTTCCATCAGGTGAATATGAAGCTTTAAAGCTTACTATAGGAGAAGGAGTAGGGAAAAATTGGTGGTGTGTTATGTTTCCACCTTTATGTTTCGTAGATATTACTCACGGAGTACCAGCTAATATAGAGGAAGATATGGAAAGTACAATTCATGAAGAAGAGTTTGAAGAAAGGTCTAAAATAGAATCGGAAGAAAAAGTGGAAGAGACAGAAGAGACGGATGCTATAGAAACCATAGGAGTTCCAGAACCAGTAGAATTAAAAAAGGAGGAAGAAGAAAATACTATAAAATTAAAATCTAAAGTAGTAGAAATGTTTGAAAGAACTAAGGATCACTTGGTAGAAATGACTATTGAATAAGGGGAGAATTTTCTCTCCTTTTTTATTTTTTGACTATTATAAAAAACAAAATTATAGTCCTATGTATAAAATTTGATATATTACAAAAAATATAGAAAATACTTTTTTAAAAGGAGGAATACATTGAAAAAGACTTTTTTAATAACTACCATATTTGTATTGGTTTTCCTTTCGATATTTATGTTTTATGAACCTAAACAATTTCCTATAGAGACTATTTCAAATTATGAAATGCTTTTGGGACCTAGGGCATTGTACTGGGGCTCTAGAGGTCAAGATGTAAAAAATGTTCAGTGGAAACTACGAAACTGGAGATACTATGAAGGAAATGTAGATGGAGTCTATGGAGCCAGAACTTATAGAGCAGTTATTAGATTCCAAAAGAAGAATGGATTAAAGGTAGATGGAGTAGTTGGACCTGGTACTGCTGCAGCTATGGGGTTAAAGCTAACTTCTCAAGCCCAAGGTACTTCTACTTCAGGTATAAATAGAAGTGGTGATGAATGGTTAATGGCAAGATGTATTCATGCAGAAGCTAGGGGAGAACCTTATATAGGTCAAGTGGCAGTAGGGGCTGTAATATTAAATAGGGTAAAGAGTCCTTCTTTTCCCAATACTATAGCAGGAGTAATTTACCAACCTTTAGCATTTACAGCTGTAGCTGATGGACAAATGAATTTACCTCCTAATAAAGACTCATTAAAAGCTGCTCGAGATGCCCTAAATGGATGGGATCCAACTTATGGGACTTTATATTATTGGAATCCGGTTACTGCTACTAGTAAATGGATTTGGTCTAGAAGAGTAACATTGAAAATTGGTAAACATTGGTTTGGACTATAAGGAGGAAGGAAAATGAAGAGAAGAGAATGGATTATACCTTCGATATTAGGTTTAGTTCTAGTAATATCCCTTGTGTGGGGCTATAATGAAAATGTAGCAAAAAATGAATATAGGACCTCCTTAACTAATCATTATCAAAGGTTGTATTTTGATACTAGAAAACATGTGGAGAATGTTCAAGTGTCCCTATCTAAAGCTTTATTATCTCAGTCAAGGGAACAAAATGTTTTATTACTATCTCAAATAATGAACGAGGCCTATTTTGCTCAGGATAAATTAGCTCAAATACCAGTATCACATTCAGATATAAGTAAAACTCAAAAATTTTTAACTCAAGCGGCAGATTATAGTTATTCTCTTATACAAAGCCATTTAAATGGAGAAGATCTTACAAACAAACAAAGAGAAAATTTAATTAATTTACAGAAAAACTCTGCTGCTTTTAACTCTGAATTTGCAGAATTACAAGATAAAATTGCAGAAAATGATTTTGCAGGAAAAAGAACTAGTACTAGACAACAGAAAAAAATAGATGAAGCAAATCAAAAGACTTTTCAAACTAGTATTATAAATTTAGAAAAAACTATGGGTAAAACCCCTACATTAATATATGATGGGCCTTTTTCAGAACAGGTAATGAACAAAAAGCCTAAAGGATTGGGAGATAAAAAAATAACTTCTAAACAAGGAGAAAAAGTAGCTACAAAGTTCTTAGGCTATAAAAAGGTTTCAAAAATAGAACCTTTTGAAGAAGGAGAAGATATAGATACTACAGCAAAAATTCCATCTTATACCTATAAGATTACTCCAGAAAATACTACAAAGGATAGAGCTTCTTATATAGGAGTCTCTAAAACTGGAGGAAAAGTAGTATGGATGGCAAATGCAAGGTCTGTAGGGAAAAGTAAATTAAATATGGAACAAGGGCAAGATAGAGCCCTGAAATTTCTAGAAGAAAAAGGTTATAAAAATATGGAACCTAATTATTCTTTAAGATATGACAATGTAGGTATTTATAACTTTGCTTACAAAGAAGATAAAGTTACCATATACCCAGACCTTGTTAAGGTAAAGGTGGCCCTAGATAATGGTGAGATAGTAGGTTTTGATGCTGCTACCTATTTAGTTAACCACCAGGATAGAACTATACCTGCTAAAGTTAAGCTTACAGAAGTTGAAGCTAGAAAAAAAGTAAAGGTAGACTTTGATATTGATTCCATTAGATTGGCTATGATACCGAAAGGCAAGGGAGAAGTTCTATGTTATGAGTTTAAAGGAAAATATAAAGACTCTGATTTCATAGTATATATAAATGCTGAAAATGGAAATGAAGAAGAAATACTTCAAATTATAAAAGATGAAAATGGAGTATTAACATTTTAAATAAATGGAGCTGCGGTGAAATAGCAAGTTTTAATCCCTTAAGCTCAAGATAAAGCAGATGTGCTTAGGAACTAACTTCTTTTTAGAAGTGAATTCCTAAGCATTCTCTATTTTTTTCAAAAAACAAAGAGAGTTTCACTTTATTAAAAATGCCTTTATCTCAAATTAGTATATTACAAAACTTTAACAATTTCATGACAAAGTATGACAAACTTTTATCACTAGCACATGCTATACTATTTAAAATAGCATTTTCTTTTAAATTGCATTTAATTTACTGAATATTTTAAATATTTGCTATAAGGGTTATTAGCTATTAATATGGATCGGATTGAAGTTTTTAAAATATATATTTTTGGAGGAAGTGAATTGTATGAAACTTGGAGTTTTTTTTTCAGGGCAAGGGTCTCAAAAACCAGGGATGTTTAAAGAACTTTATGACAATTATAGTGAAGTAAGAGATGTATTTAAGGTTGCAAAAAATATTATGGGGAAAGATATTGCAGAGATTTGTTTCTATGGCACTCAAGGGGAATTAAATAATACATCAAATACTCAGCCATGTGTTCTAACATGTGATATAGCTGCATATAAATTGTTAGAGAAGTATGGTATTGTACCTCATGGAGTAGCAGGATTTTCACTTGGTGAATTTGCTGCATTGTATGCTGCAGGCTGTTTTAGTTTAGAAGATGTTTTTAAGATTATTCAAGTAAGATCAGAGGCTATGAGCAATGCAGTTCCAAATGGAGAAGGAGCTATGGCAGCTGTAAGTATAGATGAGTTTGATAAAATATATGAAATTATTGGTGATTATTTAAACAAAAAAATTTGGATTTCTAATATAAATACTAACGGACAAATCGTACTTTCTGGATATAAGGACGCAATAAATGAAGTTCAAAAGGAATTTGATAAGAGAGAAATATTATTTTATATTCTCCCTGTAAGTGGAGCATTTCACTGTGAACTTATGAAACCGGCTTATGATGAATTAAAAATACTATTGGCTGAAATTCAATTTTCCAACGCCAAAATCCCAGTTTTTTCAAACTATGATGGAATGCCAGAAATAAATGGACAAGTATTGAAAGAAAAAGCTTTATTGCAGATGACCCACACTGTTTTATGGAAAGATACAATGTTAAACATGCATGATTATGGAATAAATGTTTATATAGAATGTGGTCCAGGAAAGACAATGAGTAATTTTTTAAAGAGAATGAATTTAGATACAGTTACCCTTAGAATTAATGGCTCTAAGACATTAAAAAGCACATTAGAATTTGTAGCGTAAGAGTGGTAATATGGATAAAGTTGACAAGGTAACGTTAATATTTGAGGGTATAGGCGAAAATAATATTGATGAAAGCAAAATTTACAAGGATATGCGAGTTAATCCACAATATTACAAAAGATTGCTTTCAGTTGGATATGATTATCTTAATAGATTGAGTTATAAATATAGGGATACTTCTGATGAAGAAATGAATACTGTAAGAGCCTGGATAAAGAGATATGTATTAGATTATTCTTTATTTAAGTATATAGATAAGAAATACAAATATGATGAAGTTGCAGCATATAGTATAGGATTAATCACATCTTTAGCATGTTTAGAGTCTATAAGCTTTGAGGATGGATTAAAATTAGTAGGCGAATCATACTTTTATTCTAAAGGTTATAACAATGATGAAATGCTTATGCTTTTTGAAATTGGTATAAACAAAGATAATATAAATGAACTTATTGTGAGCAATAGGATGGAAGGTAAGGTGTTTATTGCAGCAAATATTAGTGAAAATTATGTCCTTCTTTCTGGTATAAAGAAGGAAGTTAGGGAGTTAGCTAAAATCATAAGGGATAATGGCGCTTTAAAGGTATCGATCATTCAAACGCCTACAGCTTTTCATACTGATTTAGCCAAACCAGGAATAGAAATCTTGAATAAATTAGTTTACTCTATGAATGTTAGAGATTCAAAAACTCCGATTTGTTCAATGTATTCAAAGAAGTATATCTTTAAGGCGGAAGATTTAAAAAAAGAGTTGTGCATTAATATTTACAGAAAGATGGATGTGAATGGTTGTTTTAAGAAATTTTTAGAGGATGACAAATTTAATTTTGTAGAAGTTGGGCTATTTAAAGCAATAGAAAAAACCTGTAGAGAAATTGATAAGAGAATAGTGTTTTTATGAGAAATAAGAAAATATAGTTTAGTAATAGAATATACAATTAATAGGTGGCAAGGAGTATAAAAATGAATATTATTAATAAGTATTTATTAAAAAGTATATTAGAAAAAAAGGGGAGGATGTTCCTTCTAATATTATCTGTAGCAATTAGTAGTGCCTTGTTAATTGTTACATTAACGGTAGTGGATTTAATGTCTGATCTCTTCATTAAGCAGGCGAAGCAAAATTTTGGAGAATACAATATTCAGTTATATTCAGAGGATAGTAAAATATTTAGTTGGGACGACATTTCTATAAATAAAGATGAATATAAAAGCTTAGGAATGTTGGAATCAGGCGGATGTGTAGTGGAAGATAAGGATAAGGAGTTTAAGGTACTAGGTGTTAATGAGAAAGAGTTCAAAAATTTCACCCCTATGATACCTTTACAAGGAAATGTCAACAGGTTTACAGGAAATAAAATCGCAATTTCTGAAAAAGTATTGGAAAGTTTGGATGTAAAACTAGGTGATAAGATTGAACTTTTTATAGATGGACAAAATACTGAATATAAGATAGTAGCCGTCTACGAGACAGAAGGAATTTTTGCTTATGATGGGGAAGAAAGATTTACAATAGTTGTACCAAAAGATGCCCTTGTGGCTTATTCTGATGACAAAGATATTAATACATTAATGTACATAGAAGTTAAAGATGACAATATAAATTCTTGGGTTCAAGACTTTAATATAAAAAATGAAGATTCTAAAATAATAGCTAAAAAGACATATGATGAAGAAGCTATTCGAAGTCAAATGGAATGGATAAAAAGTCCTATGATTTTCATGCTCATAATTACAATAATCATGGCTGCATTTATAATATACTCTGCTTTTAAGTTGATTGTAAGTGAGAGATTATCTATATTTGGTACACTCTTTAGTCAAGGGGCCAATTATTTTCATATGCAGAATTTGTTACTCCGTGAAGGGATTATATATGGATTTCTTGGTGGATTAGTAGGCTTATTGTTAGGAGTTCTATTATCAAGAGTTATTAGTAATTATTCAATATATGAATTTGATTTTGCAAGCTATGAGCAAGTTACTATAAAAGGGAAATATTTAATAGTAAGTTTAGTTTTTTCCATATTATTTTCAGCTATTGTTGCAGTTTTACCACTTTTTAATATAAGGAAAAACTCAATAAAAGATATTATTTTAAATACAGTGGACACTAAAAAAATGAACAAGAGTAAAAACTTTATTATAGGGATAATATCTTTAATCTTTGTTGTTGTAATTAAGAATTTTCAGGAATATTTTGATTATGCACTTGCAATTCCTAATGTGATTTTGTATTTGATTGGAGCTGTACTAATTATATCTTCAGTTGTTAAGTTTATTTGCTATCCAGTTTCAAAGGTTTTAAGAGGAAAAAATACAAGTGGTATGCTTGCTTTCAACAAC